>ERZ1026810.6-NODE-6-length-242568-cov-9.914511_pt1 | contig 242568 bp, 200 predicted proteins | sample MGYA00520872_ERZ1026810 | MGnify/ENA primary metagenome ERZ1026810 (study PRJEB33270, sample SAMEA104284477) | anaerobic digester metagenome | biome: Anaerobic digester microbiome; feature: mesophilic sludge digester; material: Anaerobic digester biomass | place... | reverse complement strand
ACGGCTCGGGTGTATGCCGAGCGAACAGCGGGGATTTGCGAAAGCAAAGCCGGAAAGCTGGAGCCGGCATCGCCCGCTGGTCGTTCGGTATAACACCGTGTTATGCGCAGTCAATTATTTTTAAAAACTCTAAACTGTTTGAAATACGGAAAGAACGACCAACGGGTTACACCCGAGCCGTTGATGCGCAAGCACAAGACCGGGAGTGCGAAGCACAAAGGGATTGTTCAGATTGCGCATCAACGGTTCGGGCTATGTGCAGTGGCGGATTCGCGGGAGATTTTCTGTCGAAACGACAAAGAAAATCGAGCGGGAATCAGACCTGCACGCACCACCGAAACCGCCATAGCATATAGCCGTTGTTAAGCACTGGCGTTAATGTTGACGCGGAAACTGACCTCCCATTGCCAGCATGGTTTGGCGCAGCCTTTGACCAAAACACAATGGCAGTATTCAACCGGCAACCGGATTTAAACCTGATTACTTTTTTGAAGATAGGTACACGGCACGCCGGATAAGTTCAATTCCGCTGTGATTGTACTGTCAGGTTTCCTCAAAGAACAGATCACCATTCTACTCCAAAAATACGAAACCAGGGTGCCGGACTGCCACCGCTGTTCAAAGGCTGTGACAAACCTTATACCCTCCGGCGGGCGAAAAAATTATTCCTGTCCTTAAAGCTCACAAGGTAGTTCAAAGAACCAAGGTGGTTCTGATTTCACAAAATTACACGCTTGGGCTTAACGTTTGACAATATGGCCAGTAAGGGATTGCGGGCGATTTCCTATCAAGGTACACAGAAAGTTGAAGCGGGCTACAATCCTTCGCATACCACCGGAACCCTTATTGGCTATATTGTGTGTTGGCAACAGTTTTTTATTTTCTTCTTTTAGTCCTTATCTCAAAATTTATAGCAATATCAAGGAATAGAAAATGTCCATACCTAAATTCGTTTGTATTCAATGTATAAAATGACGGGACATATTTTATTCCACAATTGAAATAGTTAGTTATTTTAAACTTAGATGAAATTGACAATCCAATCCTATTCTCTGTTTTTGAGTAAAGTAAACTATCAACATAATTTGGAAACAATTCTTCTGTAATTCTCTTATAATAAGAGTATTTTGAAAAACTAAATCCGTAATTAAATGAAAATCTTTTTATATCAAATCCATGTATCAAATCAATATATGAACCAAACGACCGCTCATATTCACCCATAACATCATATGGTGCTGGAACAGGAATTATAAAATCTGTCAATGTACCAACTCCAATCCCAAGATATTTCTTGTCCTTGTAATAATAATCAACTCCTGTTGTAATACCTAAAAATCCAAATGAGTTTCCAATATGAGTTTCCTTGTTGATAATAAAAGAGTTTCCTTCTGGAATTGATAATTTTATATTTATTGTTCCTTTATCTCCTGTAAATTTTTTCTTCTTTTGTGGTTGGTCTATTTGACCAAGAATATTAGTTGGTTTTTCTATAGGTTTATATTTAAAGTTCATTTGGTATGGAGAGTTTATATCACAATAAACATTAGTAGGATATTTAAATCTCTTGTCATTTGTTAAATCAACTATGTAACCAACATAAAGGCTCCCATTTAAAATATTACCAAACCAAAACTCGGGTGATAACTTACTTGGGATTATTATTGTTCTCTTTATACTATCTTTTTCAAGTGTCAAAAACAAAGGTTCTCGAGACCTTTCAACTTTTATTTTTGTTGGTGTAAATATATAATCAGAGGTATCGTTAAAGGATACCTTTACATTATCCTGTTTGCTATATAAATTTAATTCTGTATAATTTGTGTTAATCAATGTTGCACAAGAAGTCAAAGACAGAATTATTATCAAAGTTATCAAAATTCTCCTCATTCTGTGAGTTTTTTAAAATTGTTGCCAACGTGCAGCGGTATGTGTTGTTGGCGCCGCTTCGGGGTGGCGCGTGTTTTTGCACTCGTGGTGCGCTGCAGTGTTATGATTGTTAATAGTTTATTTTCGCGTTGGCAAAAACCGTGACGCCAGGAGGGAGTCCCCGCGGCAGCAGGGCAGGCCGCACCGCTGACCACTTAACGATCCTCTTTAGCCAGAAGGTTCTCGCGGTGCGGAGCGCCAATGACATATACCGTCCTGTTGGCAACCGTATTTAATTGTTATTTAATGTCTTAAAGTATTTCATGTTATATTCAATCGTGTCTCCAACCTTCAATTCCTTTCCATTTAGAACGATATTATCATAATGACAATCTTTGCAATCAATAATTCTGCATGAGATATTATATCCGCCTTTGCGATTATTTTTATCAGTGATTACTCCCCTGATAATGCAATCAAAATCCTCTCCATCTACAACATATGAAAAAAAATACAAAGTTGTTCTGTCAGTACCATCATATCTCCAGGACGCAAAATAAGGAATTCTAATAGTATCACCTAAAGCAAGTTTTTTAAATGTCTCTTTAATTTTTTCCCTTTCTAATTTCATCACCATTCCAATGCTATCAAGAATGTTTTTTTTTGGTTCAAAATCTCGTTCATAACAAATATTGTTAGTTGCAAAGAGTCCTTCTTTAACGGCATCAGAATGTAGGTTGGGTAATTCATCATATCTCTTCTTACGAAGTTTATCAATTTTTTTTGAGGACATAAAATCATAAGTCCCATCATAGAGCATTACAACTTCAACTGTATCACAATCTTGCTTCAACTTAATATCAGTCCACTCCATACCAATGTAGCGAAACAGCAAACTATCAGTTTCTTGTGGAATGCTAATTTTAAACCGACCATCCATATCTGTTTTACCAAGGAATTCATTATTGGAATTTTCTATATCCAATCCTGGTAGTGGTTCAAAATCCTCAGAAATCACTCTTCCAATTATAATTCGGTTTTGTCCATTGAGATTCAGACTTGAAAGAAGAACAGTTAATATTAATATTGTCGTAATTTTCATTGTAGCAGGGTGTCTTAATATGGTTGCCAACGGCCCGGCAATAAAATTAGTAGGTGTTACCTGACGCCGCACCGCCACCAGACTGTCACCTTTAGCCAGGAAACTGTCACGGTGCAAGGAAGGTACGGCGTGGTTTTTGCCGTCTGGGTACAATTTTTCTGAGCAATACGAGTGTCGCGGTACAAGGTTGATCGGAAGCAGGTAACAAGTCAAGTTATATAGAGTTTATTGCGGGCAGTGGAGCGGTGGCGGTATAAGTTTTTACAAAGCTGTCAAGGAAGTAGGAGTGAAAGCAAAAACCATGACGAACCTATTAATTTTATTGACCGTGTTAGCTACAGTTTTCTTTTTAGTTGTCTTTTTGAAAGGTTTGTTTTTAATATTATTATTCCATATTGTCCCTTGTCAAACATTACAGAAGTCAAGGTGTCTGAAACTGAGGTTATTGTTGTTATTTCATTAAGCTTGAATCGAGATAGTTTTGATCTTGTGATAGGATATCCATCTATAATGATTGTTGGGTATTCTTTGTCAAAGTCAATATTGATAGTGTCTCGATAGTGATTAAGTTCATTAACTACAATTGAATCCAAAACAGAGGTTAATGTCTTTATTTGACTTTTACATTCATAAGTTATTGGAATGATTAGTATAATTACCAGTAAAATATTTTTTATTAAGATCTTCATATTTCTCTAATATGTTTTGATGTCAATTTTGACTCAAATTGTAGCTAACGGCTCGGGTGTATGCCGAGCGAACAGCGGGGATTTGCGAAAGCAAAGCCGGAAAGCTGGAGCCGGCATCGCCCGCTGGTCGTTCGGTATAACACCGTGTTATGCGCAGTCAATTATTTTTAAAAATTCTAAACTGTTTGAAATACGGAAAGAACGACCAACGGGTTACACCCGAGCCGTTGATGCGCAAGCACAAGACCGGGAGTGCGAAGAACGGAGGGATTGTTCAGATTGCGCATCAACTGGGGTATAACATTTTCAGGTATTTTGAGAATCTGAAGCCGGGAGGGAACGGGGGCGGATGGGTCGATACCGGGGGGATGCGTTATCTGGACCGGTATGCGGAACAACTGTGGCTTACCCTCTTTGCAAAAGCGCCGGAAATCACCCTTTTCGATATCCGCCAGCTGCAGTATCCGATCCGTGAAAACCTCAGGGCTCCCTGGCAGGGCAGCGGAACCAGCTTCGACTATGCTGATATGATGAAACCGGTAACCCTGCCCGGAAAAGCTCCCGTTGTGCCCGCCACCCTGGCCCGTGCGGCAGGCTGGACCTTTGAAAAGGTCGACCGGTTCCTCGGCGCCCTTGGCAATCCCTCCGGACTGAAATGCTATAAACCCTTTCATTCCACCGGCGAGGACTTCCTGCCCAATTTCCTCGGAATGGCGGGCATCCCCATCGACCTGGTGCCGGAATTCCCCGCCGGAGAAAAGGTAATCCTGCTTACCGAAGCCTCGGTGGCCGACCCTTCCCTCGTCGGAAAAATCAAAAGACAGCTTCAGGAGGGAGGAACGGCAGTGGTAACGACCGGACTGCTCAGGGCATTGCAGGATCGGGGACTGGGAGATATCGCCGAAATTCGCTGTACCGACCGTAAGGCACTTGTTAGCCAGTTCGTGGCCGGATGGGGCCCCCCCCTGGAAAGTACGCGGCAAATTCTGATCCCCCAGGTTACTTACCTTACCAATGACTCCTGGGAGGAGATTTCCGCCCTGGATGACACCAACGGATGGCCTGTTCTCCACTTTGCAGGTTACAGCACCGGCAAACTTTATGTTCTGACCATCCCCGACAACTTTACAGATCTCTGTTTTTATCCGGAACCGGTGCTGAACCGTATCCGTCAGACCCTTACCTCTCATTTGGAGGCCCGCCTTGAAGGTCCGGGTTACGCCAGCCTCTTTTTGTATGACAATGATGCATTCATCGCAGAATCCTTTGCCGACAGTGTCATCCGGGTAAAGATTGTCACAGCAGAACCCTTCAGGGAATTGCAGGACCTCGAAACAGGAGAGACTTTTACGGCAGTCAAAAGGCAAATCCCGCAACGGCAACCCCGGGCGATGATTACAGAACATGTTTTCAGCCTGGAACTCAAACCACACTCTTTCAAGGTACTCAGAGGAAAGGAGTGAATTCGGGAATTGTAAAAAATACTTTTATATTTACGCGACAATCACAAAATAATTAAAACAACTATGAAACGACTTTTTCTGACCTTTGTACTGGCAGTTATCGTGCTGGTGACCTCAAACGCCCAGAACCGGCTCACCGTGAATGCTGCGGAGGATGGCCCGCAGATCAGCAAATACATTTATGGCCACTTTGCGGAACATCTGGGCAGATGTATCTACGACGGCATCTGGGTAGGCCCAGGTTCTCCCATTCCCAACGTCGATGGATATCGCAAGGATGTCCTGGAAGCTTTGAAAGCTTTGGAAATTCCGGTTTTGCGTTGGCCGGGGGGATGCTTTGCCGATACCTACCATTGGAAAGACGGCATTGGTCCGAAAGAGAAACGTCCGAAAATAAAAAATGTCTTCTGGGGTGGCACCGTTGAAGACAACAGTTTTGGAACGCACGAGTTTCTCAATCTTTGTGAAATGCTGGGGTGTGATGCCTATATCTCCGCCAATGTGGGCAGCGGAACCGTCGAAGAGATGGTGGACTGGATTGAATACATGATCTCTGACGACGATGTGGAAATGGCCAACCTGCGCCGCCAGAACGGCCGTGAAAAACCCTGGAAGGTGAGATTCCTGGGGGTGGGCAATGAAAGCTGGGGTTGCGGCGGACAAATGACCCCTGAATTCTATGTTGACAAGATGAGGCAGTTCTCGAGTTATGCCTGGGAATATGCCGGGGACAGGATGGTGCGCGTGGGATGCGGAGCCAACGGCGAAGATTATAACTGGACGAAAGTGCTGATGGAGAGAGGCGCCCGGAATATGAACGCCCTCTCGGTCCATTACTATACCATCGCCGGAGAAGGATGGGGCAACAAGTCGGCCGCCACCGGATTCGGCGAAGACCGATACTTCAACGGGCTCCGACAAGGACTCCGGATGGAGGAAGTGGTCAGCAAGCACAGCGTTGTCATGGACGAGTATGACCCGAGAAAAAGGGTGGGCATGTTTGTGGATGAATGGGGTATCTGGACTGACGTGGAGCCGGGAACCAACCCCGGATTTCTCTTCCAGCAGAATTCCATGCGCGACGCCCTCATCGCTTCCACAACCCTGGATATTTTCAACCGGCATGCCGACCGCGTGAAAATGGCCAATATCGCCCAGATGGTCAATGTCTTGCAATCCATGATCCTCACCGAAGGGGATCAGATGGTCTTGACGCCGACTTACCATGTGTTCAACATGTACAAAGTGCATGGCGGAGCAACCCTTTTACCGGCTAATCTGTTTACCGAAAAATATGTGTACGGTAACAATTCCCTGCCAGCCATCAGCCAGACCGTGTCACGCGATGAATCCGGGAAAATCCATGTCTCACTCAGCAACATCGATCCGGCCCGGGAAATGAAAATTACCGTTGAATTCTACGGAAAACAGGGGGTGAAGGTAAACGGAGGAACCCTGTTGACCGCCCCGGCTTTCAACTCCTTCAATGCCTTTAACAAACCCGCTGTTGTTAAACCGGTCACTTTTAAAAATTATAAACTGACGTCACCAAATGTGCTGGAAGTTACCCTGCCGTCAAAATCGGTGGTAACCCTTGAGATGGAATAACGAAAAAGGGCTTCGCAAGTCGCGAAGCCCTTTTTTTTCCTTATCGGAGAGTTTAACGGATGTTTTTCAGCTTAGTCTCAACTTCTTTTACCTTGTCCTTCTGTTTGCTGATCTCATCCTCCTTTTCCCTCTCCTGCCGTTTAATTTTACTGATCTTGCGTTCATATTTTGACTGCACTTTTTTCGCCTTCTTTAACTCCTTTTCCGAGCTTTTAAGCTCTTTTTCCAGAATTTCCTTCTGCGTCTTTTTGCCGTCTCCCGGTTCCAATTCAATGGTTTCCGCACTGTTACGAAGGAACTCTTCCTTCTGCCTGACCTCTTCACTCAGTGTACTCTGCTCTTTCTGTGCGTCATTCACCTTTTTGTTGAAACTCTTGTTTTTTCTTTGCATTTTTTTCAAATCGTTTTCCGCTGCCTTCAGTTTGTTTTCCTCCTGCTTCAGCTCCTTTTCCACGGCTAGTTTGTAAAGGTCGACCGCGTAGTTTCTCACAAATTGTGAAGCTGCGTCAACGGTATTCTGGGCAGATCCTCTGGAACCAATAAAGCCTCCTTCACTCTGCAGGAATACCCTTACATAAATGTTCCCGGGGAAGGTGGATACCTGGGTATAGACATTCACCGGCATGGTGGTAATATCGCTGATTACCAGATCCCTGACGATCCATTCGTCCTTTACTTTTTCCATTTTGGGATTCTTCTTGAGCAAACCTCTCGGCATGATGGTTTTTTTCCACAGGTCGATGGCATCCTTCTCGGTGGCCTGGGGAACTACGACCTCAAAGGCTGGCACTACCCCCTGTGAGGAAGGCCGCTCTTCTATTTTTACTTCAATGGGTTCTTGTGCAAATGATCCCAGGAAACCCATCATCAAAATCAAGGTGATTAACTTTTTCATAGCATTTTTTTTAAATTCCTTCTAATCAAATATTAAATTAATTTTATACGAATTACCCTGAAGGTATGTTACATAATTATTGCTGCTTCAGTGGAGTTCAAAGACGGAGATTGATTTTCCCGGAAGTGTCAATTCGGAAAGGGCGGAATAGGTTTTGCCGGTAATGATTTCCGAAGCCCCTGAGCATCCGGTGAGCATTTCCGACAAACGGTCTGTTTTCAGAACGGCTTCTCCGTTATTTTTGTTAAGTACCACCATTACTTTTTCCTTGTCATTGTAACGGAAAAAGAGATAGAAACCGTCGAAGGGAACGAAGTGCATCAATTTCCCGGTATGGATGACCTTTTTGTCTTTTCGCCAAAGGGCGATTTTCCGGATGAAATCCTGGACCTCTTTTTCCTGTGAAGTAAGTCCTTTTCCGGTAAATCCGCTGACCGGGTCACCGGCCCAGCCGCCCGGGAAACATTTGCGGAACTGGCTGTCATGGTCGCGGGTGCTGTCATGGCTGACAAGCACTTCGTCCCCGTAGTAGAGTTGGGGAATCCCCCGGATGGTCAGAAACAGGCCTATTCCCATTTTAACCAGATCAACGTCTTTGTTTACCTGGACAAAGAAACGGGGCATATCGTGGTTTCCGGGGAAGACGACGAGGTTTTCAGGTTCCGGATATTGAAAGTCGTTGGCCAGGCATTCATAAATATTCATCAGGGCGCCGGTACCTTCGTCACGAAGGGCCGAGCTGACCGCATTCTGCAAGGGGAAATCCATCAGGCTGCGCAGCTCGCCTTGGTAACCGTCCAAATTGGTTTTGCCTTTTTGCCAATAGGAAAGAATGGCCTGGTTCATATGCCACTCCTCTCCCACGATGTTGAAGCTGGGGTATTCTTCTCCGATCCGGCGGTTCCACGCAGCCATCAGTTTCTTATCGGGATAGGAGTAAGTATCCATCCTGATTCCGGAAAGACCTACGTATTCAATCCACCAGATGCTGTTCTGGATCAGGTAGGTGGCCAAATAGGGATTGCGTTGGTTCAGATCGGGCATCACGGGGACAAACCATCCGTCAGAGAAGAGTTTCCGGTCATAGTCTGACGCATGGATATCCTGGTTGGCATACCGTATGTGGGTGGTGATCTTATAATCGGGGTAAAAATTGAGCCAGTCGGCCATGGGCATATCTTTCATCCACCAGTGTTCTGATCCGCAATGGTTGAAGATCATGTCCATGATCAGTTTAATCCCCTTTCGGCGCGCTTCCAGGGCGAAGGCACGGTACTCCTCATTGCTTCCGTAGCGGGGATCCACCTTGTAAAAGTCAGTAGTGGCGTAACCATGGTAGGAAACCTCATGCATGTCGTTCTCCAGAAGCGGATTGAGCCATACCGCCGTAAAACCCATTCCGGAAATATAATCGAGGTGATCCCTGAGCCCTTGTATGTCGCCTCCCTGGCGTCCCTTCAGGTCAGCTCGGTTGGGTTTTTCCTTCATTCCCGCCACTTCGTCATTATCGGGATTCCCGTTGGCAAAGCGGTCGGGCATCACCAGATACATCACGTCGCTGCTGTTGAATCCCTGACGTTCTGCCGATCCTGCTTCCCGTTCCTTCAGCTCGTAGCTGTACACGGCCAGGTTTTTCCCTTCCTTTTGGAAGAGAATATCAAATTTTCCGGGGGTTGCCTTCCCCAGGTCAAGGTCGACAAAGAGGTAATTCGGATTTTCCACGGCAGTGACTGATTTGAGGAGAACACCCGGATGGTTGACGACCACCCTTGTCAGGGCGATATCTTTGCCATGAACCATCAACTGGAGCGCCGGATTTTTCATTCCGGTCCACCAGAATGCGGGTTCCACCCGGGGCTGAAGGAGGGTGGCCGCCTTTCTCTGCCTGGGGGCACCGATCCCCTGGAGGGTCAACAACATCAGCATCAAAATAGGAATTGCTTTTTTCATATTGTGAAGGGTTGATTTGTTAATTACGCACTTTTTTAGCGTCAACGTCATTGACGAACATCACCATTGTGGCAGCTACGAACATGGAAATTCCACCCAGGATGATGGAGTAGATGGCTTTGCCTCCGAAAAGGTCGCGGGTGAAGAATCCCAGGATGCTGGCAGCCAAGATCTGGGGTATGACGATGAAGAAGTTGAAAATGCCCATGTAGGTACCCATCTTATGGGCAGGGAGTGATCCGGTGAGAATGGCATAGGGCATGGAGAGAATGCTGGCCCACGCCAGTCCGACGCCAACCATGGAAAGCAGGAGCAGGTTGGGATCCCTGATGAAATAGATGGAGATCAGGCCCAGTCCGCCTGCTACCAGGGAAACCATGTGGGTGAATTTCCGGGAGGTCCGCCGGGCAATGACGGGAAGCAAAAAAGCCATGAGGGCGGCGAATCCGTTGTAAAGGGCGAAACAGATGCCAACCCAGTCGGCGCCTTTGTTAAAGAGTTCCGACGTGGGATCGGATGTTCCGTAGATATGTTTGGTAACTGCCGGCGTGGTGTAAATCCACATGGCAAACAGGGCGAACCAGGTGAAAAACTGAACCACGGCCAGTTGTTTCATGGTTTTGGGCATCATGAACATGTCGTACATCACCACGGCAATCCCATTGCGGGTATTCCCCTTTTTGATGAGTGTGCCGGCGATCAAGGACATGATTCCGAAAAAGGCGATACCTGCTGAAAAGATGTAGAGTTCGGGATGAAGATGGAAATGGTAAATCAGGACGGAGATGACGATTCCTGCAAGGATCCAGATGATGCTTCGGTTCAGGAAAATCCGGGAGGTCCCGGAAGGATCAGTGATTTCATCGGCATGGGCTTCGACGGGCACATGGCCTTCTGCTGCGGCATGCTCTCGCAGTTCTTCAGGACTGTATTCCTTAGTCCGGATCACTGTCCACAACACGGCTGAGAAAAATGCGAAAGCGCCAAGGTAAAAGGAGTATCGCACCGACGGAGGGATTTTTCCTTCAGGAGCGGTATTGGCGATGCCAAACCAGTTGGTCAGGATGTAAGGAAGGGCGGATGCCACGACGGCGCCTGTTCCGATGAAAAAGCTCTGCATGGCGAATCCTTTGGTTCGCTGTTCCGAAGGCAGCATGTCGCCGACAAAAGCGCGGAAGGGTTCCATGGAGATGTTGATGGAGGCGTCCATGATCCAGAGCATCCCCGCTGCAATCCACAGGGTAGGGGAATTGGGCATTAAAATCAATGCCAGGGATGCCAGAACAGCACCCACCATGAAGTATGGGCGGCGCCTGCCAAACCTGTTCCAGGTGTTGTCGCTCATATGCCCGATGATCGGCTGAATGATCAGTCCGGTCACCGGCGCGGCGATCCACAGGATGGGAATTTCATCCACCTTCGCCCCCAGCGTTTCAAAAATCCTGGAAACATTGGCGTTCTGAAGCGCAAATCCAAACTGAATTCCCAGAAAGCCGAAACTCATGTTCCAGATCTGCCAAAAAGAGAGATGAGGTTTCTTTTTCATTGTCGAATTATGCATTGGTTGAACCTATTTTGATTTGATACAATCGGTTGTTCAGCAGGCCTGATGGCCGGCGCCAGGCTCCACTCCTTTTGAGCAGACCGATGAATTGCGGATGATCAGGTCAGCCTTCACGATGATGGTATCACAGGGGTATTCCCGATCGGCCGATTCAATCCTTTTCAGGAGGGTTTGGGTGGCCAGGGTACCCATCTCGAATCCGTGCTGGTCGACCGAGGTCAGGGAAGGTTCCGCAATTTCCGCAAAACGGCTGTCTGAAAATCCGGTTACGGCAACCTCTTCAGGGATACGGAATCCCTCTCTCAGCAGGGATTTCATGGCCCCGATGGCGGTGAGATCATTGGCACCGAAAATGGCGTCGGGGAATGTGCCAGAGGCCTTCATCCTGCTAATTTCATGACATGCCTTTTCAAAGGAGTCAGCTTCAACACACAAAGCGGGATCGGGGGTTAACCCTGCCAGGACCAGCCCGTCGAGGTATCCCGCTTTCCTTTCCATGCCGATGAACAGGTTCTGGGGAGCCGCGAAATGAGCAATCCTTTTCTTCCCTTGGCCGGCCAGATGAAGGGTCGCCATGCAGGCTGCCTCCCGGTCGTTGGTGACCACCATGTCAGCGGTGATCCCGGGTGCGGCCCGGTCAAAAAAGACCAGCGGGATTTGATTTTCAAGAATGTCGGCAAGATGCTGAAAATCACGGGTTTCTTTGGATACGGAAACCAGAATGCCGTCCACGCGATGTGCGATCAGGGTCTTCACATTATTGACCTCCCTGTCGTATCGCTCGTTCGACTGGCAGAAGATCACCGTATAGCCTGCCTTGTAAGCCACTTCCTCGATGCCGCTGATCACCTGCGAGAAAAAGTAGTGGACGATTTCCGGAATGATCACCCCGATGGTGTTGGAACGGCGGAATTTCAACCCCTGGGCAACGACATTGGGCTGGTATTTCAGCCGGACTGCCAGTTCGTTCACCAGTCGCCGGGTCTCCGCACTGATGTCGGGATGACCCTGCAAAGCCCTTGAAACTGTGGAGGGTGCAACCCCCAGAATCCTTGCCATATCTTTTATGGTGACCTGTCCGCCCTTTATCATTCCCGATCATTCTTAATCCCATAAAAATAGAAAAATTACGATTTGTGCAAATATAAACCGGCACGATTTATCAAAGGAGGGAGATCTGCCTGGACCCCACCTCTCCCCACCTGTTGTAAAACATATTCTTCGCAATCGACACCGCAATCGTTTGCAATACATATTTCATATATCTGTTGGGTAAAGTATTGAATTAAAAGTTAATTTTGACAAAATTTTCCCCGGTAATCCTTCATTGAATGTGGAAAAATTGACAATATGTTATATGCGATTGAGAATTTAATAATCTAATTAACTTACAAATGATGATGATTCGAAAAAATCTGAAATTGTTCTGGATGCTTGCTTTTCTGCTATTGACCATAGCGGGGTATGCACAGCAAAAGACAATCAGCGGCAAGGTGACCGATGCATCGAATGGTGAACCGTTGCCTGGTGTGACTGTAGTTGTTGTTGGCACCACGGTGGGGACGATCACCAATTTTGACGGCGATTATTCGCTAAAAGTGGATGCCGGTCAGACGGTCTCTTTCTCTTTCATAGGTTTTGAATCCCAGCGGGTGTTGATCGGGAATCAGAATGTGATCAACATTTCGCTGGAAATGTCTACTGAGGCGCTCGGGGAGGTGCTGGTCATCGGATATGGTACCACCAAGAAGGAGGATGCCACCGGATCGGTACAGGCGGTCTCCACCGATGATTTCAACCGGGGTGCTATTACCTCACCGCAGGAGCTTGTTTCCGGGAAGATTGCCGGGGTCCAGATCACCAACGGCGGGGGTGCTCCCGGCGAAGGGGCTACCATCCGCATCCGCGGGGGGTCCTCCCTTTCGGCCAGCAACGATCCCTTGTTCGTTATCGACGGCGTGCCGGTCGATAACGACGGAATTTCGGGGATGCGTAACCCTTTGAGTACCATTCATCCGACCGACATAGAGACCTTTACAGTTCTCAAAGATGCTTCCGCTACGGCCATCTACGGATCGCGGGCTTCCAACGGGGTGATCATCATCACCACCAAGACGGGAAAGAAGGGAAGACCTTTGAAAATAAACTACAACGGTTTTGTCTCGGTAGCAAACAAAACGGAAACGGTGGATGTGCTTTCGGCCGATCAATTCGGGGACCTTTTCAGAAAGAGATATGCTTCCAATGAAAATGCCAAGGCTCTGTTGGGAGATGCCCAGACCGAATGGCAGGATGAAATCTACCAGACCGCGATCACCCATGACCACAACCTGAGTGTCACCGGAAATGCCTATTCCGTTCCCTTCAGGGTTTCCGTCGGCTATTCCGATGAAGAGGGGATCCTCCTCACCGACGGGCTGAACCGTCTGACAGCTGCCATAGCGCTTACTCCTTCCCTTTTGGATGATCATCTGAAAATCAACGTAAACCTCAAAGGGATGATGATCGAAAATACTTTTGCCGACCAGGGAGCTATCGGGGGAGCCGTAGGTTTTGATCCCACCCAGCCGGTGAAAGATGGCAATGCAAAATATGCTGGATACTTCACCTGGACGCAGCCCAACGGGGACCCCGTGGATATCGCCCCCATCAACCCGGTGGCCCGGCTGATGCTGAACGACGACCAGTCATCGGTACTCCGCAGCCTCGGAAATGTCCAGTTCGACTACCGCTTCCATTTCTTGAAAGACCTTCGCGCTAACCTCAACCTTGGGTATGACATCTCCAACAGTGACGGAACCACCATCCGGCCAGAAACCCACCCAGGCGATTTTGACGCTGCCAGGGGCGGCGGTCGAAACAACGTATACACTCAGGACAAGCTGAATACCCTGCTCGATTTCTACCTCAACTACGTGAAGAACTTCGAAAGTATCCACAGCCGCGTCGATGCCATGGCCGGTTATTCCTGGCAGCACTTCTGGAGAGCCGGCACCTTCCTGGAGCAGAACTATAAAAAGAGTTACACCTACCAGGATACTGACTACGAAACCGAGAATTACCTGGTCTCCTTCTTCGGCAGGCTGAACTATATCTTTCTCGACCGTTTCATGGCCACGGCCACCCTCCGTTACGACGGGTCAAGCCGTTTCTCTCCCGATACCCGCTGGGGTCTGTTCCCCTCCTATGCCCTGGCATGGCGCATCAAAGAAGAGGGGTTCCTGAAAGATTCTGATGCGATATCGGAACTGAAGCTTCGTTTGGGTTACGGGGTCACCGGTCAGCAGAACATCACCAGCAATGACTATCCTTATCTGGCCCGTTACAGCATGGGCGATCCCAACGCCCAATATCTCTTCGGAAACACCTGGTATCCTACGCTCCGGGCTGAAGGGTATGACGCCAATATCAAATGGGAGGAGACGGTTACCTATAACATTGGCCTCGATTACGGATTCCTCAAAGACAGGATCACCGGAACCCTCGATCTTTACAAACGGGTCACCAACGACCTGATCAACTTTATTCCGGTGCCTGCCGGGACCAATCTCAGCAATTACCTCCTTACCAATGTGGGTAACCTTGAAAACCGCGGGGTGGAATTTTCAGTCAATGCCATTCCGGTGAAAACCACCGATTTCACCTGGGACCTCGGCCTAAACGCCTCCTACAACAAGAATGAGATCACCAAACTGACGGCCACCGACGATCCCAATTACCTGGGCGTGGAAACCGGAGGAATTTCAGGGGGTGTGGGCAACAACATCCAGATCCACAGTGTGGGATTTCCGGCCAACTCCTTCTTCGTTTATGAGCAGGTATACAACAGCTTAGGCCGTCCCATCGAAAATGTCTTTGTCGACCGCAGCAAAGACGGCATCATCTCCGAAGATGACCTTTACAGGTACAAAAAGGCTGCACCCGATGTCATTCTGGGGGTCACCACCAAAATGACCTGGAAAAACTGGGACTTCTATGCCTCGGGAAGGTCTTACATCGGAAACTACATGTACAATAACGTTTGGTCGGGGGGTGCCACCTACAACAACCTTTACAATTCGGCGGGTTTCACCAACAACCTCAATTACAATGTCTATGCCACGAGCTTTGAGAACCCCCGCTATTTCAGCGACTATTACGTGACCAACGCTTCATTTTTCAAGATCGACAACATGGCGCTGGGATACACCTTCACCAATTTCCTGAAGGAAAAACTCAATGTCAGGCTTTATGGCACCCTGCAGAATGTGGCTACCTTCACCCGCTATGAAGGCCTTGATCCCGAAATCAGCAGTGGAATTGACAACAACCTTTATCCCCGCCCCAGGACCTATGTCTTCGGTGTCAATATTGATTTTTAACAGTTAAACAGTGAACAACATGATAAAGAATAGTTTAAAATATCTGTTGATAGCCTTTGCGGCGATGACCATCGCCCTTTCGGGCTGTATAGGAGACCTTGACACCCTGCCTCTTGATAAAGACGAAGTGACTTCGGCGAGTGTTTATGAGAATCCTAAGAATTATATCAACGTACTGGCCAAGCTGTATGCGGGGCTTTCGCTGAGCGGTCAGCAGGGACCAGCCGGCAGGGGTGATATCAGCGGCATGGACGAAGGTTTCGGCCAGTACCTCCGCGGCTATTTCTACCTTCAGGAACTCCCCACCGACGAAGCCCTGATCGGGTGGAACGACGCCACCCTGCGTGATTTGCACGATGTGGACTGGACGGCCTCTGACGGTTTCATAAGTACCTTCTATTACCGTGTATTCTACCAGGTGTCGGCATGTAACGAATTCATCCGTGAGACCACCCCTGCCAAACTCGACGAGAGAAACATCACGGGGGATATCCGCAACAAGATCGAGACGTACCGTGCTGAAGCCCGCTTCCTGCGCGCTCTTAGCTACTACCACGCCATCGACCTCTTCGGAAACGTACCTTTCGTCACTGAAGAAGATGGCGTGGGTTCCTTCTTCCCCGAGCAAATCAGCCGTGCGAAGCTTTTTACCTATCTGGAAAGCGAACTCAAGGATATCGAAGGGAAATTGCTTCCTCCGAAAAGCGAATACGGCCATGCTGACCAGGCTGCGGCCTGGATGTTGCTGGCCAAGCTTTACCTGAATGCCGAGGTTTATACCGGAACCGGGAAATATACCGAAGCCATCACTTACCTGAACAAGGTGATCGGCGCCGGATACACCCTGGAACCCGAGTATGCCCATAACTTCATGGCCGATAACCACACCTCCGGAGAAGTCATCTTCCCGATTGCCTTCGACGGGATGAATGCGAAGACCTATGGCGGGACCACCTTCATTATCAAGGCCGCCGTCGGCGGTAAAATGGATCCGGCAGCTTTCGGCATTGACGGCGGTTGGGGAGGTTTGCGCACCACCAAACAGTTCGTGGGCAAATTCTATAACCTGGAAATGTTGAAAAATGCCCGGATACCGCTTAAGAAGGCGATGGCTTACCCGGTGATTTATGTTCCCGGCAGTTACCAGTCGGGCAGCGGATACAGTGCCGGCGACTGGAGCCCGGGCGATGCCCCGCAGCTGGCTTCCGTCAGTTCCGACGACAAATACGAAGGATACATCTACTTTGCCGCCGATGCCCAATTCAAATTCACGGCCGGGCCGAACTGGGATGTCAACTGGGGTGACAACGGGGCAGACGGAACCCTGGAACGCGATGGCGCTAACCTGACGGCTACAGCTGGCTATTATAGAATCAACGTTGACTTGAACACTATGACCTATTCGCTGGTGAAGACCGACTGGGGCCTGATTGGTTCCGCCACTCCGGGTGGATGGGATAACGATACCAACATGGAATTCGATCCGGTGACCAGGATGTGGAAACTCATCGTGGAACTGGGTGCCGGTGATATCAAATTCAGGGCCAACGACGGCTGGGATATCAATCTGGGAGATACGGGTGTCGACGGTATCCTGGAATATGGCGGTGATAACATTGCAGTGGCCTCTCCCGGAAAATATGAAATCAAACTGAAGCTGGGGATGCCCGATTATACCTATACCATTGAGAAGTATGCTTCCGATAACCGGGCAATGTTCTTCACTGATGGGCAGACCCTTGAAGTCGATGACCTCTTCGAATTCACCAAGGGGTATGCCATCACCAAATGGAGTAATCTGACTTCTAAGGGACAGAATGGTTCGGCGAAAGATTTCGTGGATACCGACTTCCCCGTCTTCCGTCTGGCCGATGCTTACCTGATGTATGCCGAAGCGGTGCTTCGCGGCGGCTCCGGCGGATCGGCGGCAACGGCCCTCCAGTATGTGAATGCCGTCAGGGAAAGGGCTTACAAGGATGTGAAAGGCCATATCGGTTCGGGTGACCTCAACCTCGACTTTATCCTCGACGAACGCGCCAGGGAACTTTACTGGGAGTGCCACCGCCGCAGCGACCTTATCCGTTTCGGAAAATTCACCGGCAACAGCTACCTCTGGGCCTGGAAAGGCGGAGTGAAAGATGGGACCGCCGTAGATGAAAAATTCAACCTCTTTCCGCTGGCTGCCTCCGATGTGGCGGCTAACCTGAACCTGAAGCAAAATGATAAATACTAAATATTAATCAGTGAAGACAATGAAAAGGTTATATAAAACAGTTCTTCTTTTCACAGGTATTCTCTTCCTGGCCTCCTGTGCCGAGGAAGAACGCGATCCGCAGATCTACCTGTTGAAGTTCCCCAACATCAGCTCGCCTTCAGGAACCAAAAGCTATATCCTTGAAGAGGCCAAAGCTGGTGATGTCATGGAGACCTACAGCTGGTCGAAGGCCGATTTTGGATTTCCTGCAGCTATTTCCTATACCCTTCAGTTTGCTGAAGACGGGAATAAATTTGCCACTCCGATGAATATTGCGGTAACCCAGGGGTTGCAGTATGCCCTTACCCAGGGGGAACTCAACCAGATGTTGCTGGCCAAGAATTACACCGCAGGACGGCAGTACAGTTTTGAAGGCCGGGTGAAGGCCTCGGTGGGTGAATATGCACCCCCCCAGTATTCTCAGATTTTCAAGTTCTCTGTGATCCCCTTCGAAACCAAGCTGCCTCCCCTTTTCCTGCTGGGTGATGCGACCATAGACGGTTGGGATAACAAAACCGACCAGGCGATGCCTTTCTGGTCGGTGGGCGTTTACGGGATTGTCACTCCCCTGAAAGCCAATGCCTATATCAAGGTGATCAAGACCCAGGGGGCTTGGGCGCCCCAGTGGGGTCAGGCCAGCGGCACCTGGGAATCGGGCACCCTGGCATACCGTCCTACGGAGAGCGTTGCCGACCCGGCAGCCATCCCCGGTCCGCCGGCCGACGGAGACTACCTGGTGGTGGTTAACATTGAGGCCCTCACCTACACGGTGACGGCCATGCCTGAGGTGGTTTACCTGGTGGGTGACGGCTGCAGCGCCGGATGGACGCCCACAGCGGGATTGCCCTTCACAAAGACGGCTCCCGGGAAGTACACCCTGACCACAGCGCTGAACGCTTCGTCGAACCTGAAGATCATGTACTCCAACAGCGGAGCGTGGGCACCCCAGTGGGGAACCGTGGCCGGTGCCAACAGCGCCATGGGAAAACTCTCCTTCCGTCCCAATGAAGGGGTAGCCGACCCGGCTTCCATACCCACACCGGCCACCGCAGGAACCTACAAGATCGAACTCGACTTCAGCGAGAATACCTACAGGATCACCCAATAGCTCCTGGTGATCCTCTTATAACCACAGAGAAAGCCGCGTATTTCACCGGAATTCTCTGTGGTTTTTTATTATCTTTAACCGTCACTTCCAATATTCAGGTCATGAAAACAAAAACCCTCTTTCTCTTGTTCGCGGTGTTCTTTCTCTTCACAGGGAATTTCGCTGTGGCCCAGATCACCACCAACCCGGCCCTGCCAGTGGCCACCAAAGGGGTCACCATCACCTTTGACTCTTCCGCAGAAGGACGGTTGGGGAGTTTCACAGGAGAACTGTATGCCCACACCGGCGTGATCCTCGCAGGCAGCAGCGAATGGCAGCATGTGATCGGCGACTGGGCCAACAACACCAACCAGCCCAAGCTGACCCACAAAGGAGACGGCATTTACGAACTGGTCATCTCCCCCGATATCATGACCTATTATGGTGTTCCCTCCGGTGAAAAAGTGGTGAAGCTGGCCATGGTCTTCCGTTCAGCCAACTGGAACAACGACAGGAAACAAACCAATGACCTGTTTGTCGATGTCTATGAGGAAGGGCTTGTCGTTGCAGTAACTTCGCCCGATGAAGGCGCCATGGTCGATATAAGCGCTTCCTTTACCATCTCGGCGACCTCTTCGCAGGAGGCCACCCTGCGGTTGCTGGCCGGGGAAGAGGAACTGGCCCGGACCACGGGAAAGAGCATCACCCGCCAGCACGCCATTGCGGTTAGCGGATGGCAGTGGATCATCGCCGAAGCCGCCACCACGGAGAAAACGGTGCGCGACTCGGTGTGCATCTTTGTCAAGGAACCGGTGACAGTGGCTCCCAAGCCTGCCTCCTACCGGCAGGGGATCAACTATACGGGCGAAACTTCCGCTGCCCTGGCACTGTGGGCCCCCTATAAAGAGAATGTCTTCGTGCTGGGCGACTTCAACAACTGGGAGGTGAGCAACGCCTGCCAGATGAAAAAGGACGGCGACTGGTTCTGGCTTGACATCACCGGACTTACCGTCGGAACGCCTTACGTTTTTCAATACCTGATCGACGGACAGATCCGCATTGCCGATCCTTTTACTGAGCAGACCTGCGATCCCAACGACCAGTATATCAGCACGACCACCTATCCCGGACTGCCGGAATACCCTGTGGGGAAGGCCCAGGGGGTGGCGGCGGTGCTCCAAACCGGACAAACGCCCTACCTATGGGAGGTGGCCTCCTTCACCCCGCCGGCGAAAGACCGGCTGGTCATCTACGAACTGCTGATCCGTGATTTCACAACAGAACGCAGCTACCAGGCGGTCATCGGCAGGCTGGACTACCTGAAGGAGTTGGGTGTCAATGTTTTGGAGCTGATGCCCGTCAACGAGTTCGAAGGAAACCTGAGCTGGGGTTATAATCCCTCCTTTTATTTTGCCCCCGACAAGTATTATGGTTCCCGGAATGACCTGAAACGGCTGATTGACGAGGCCCACAAGCGGGGCATGGCTGTGGTGATCGACATGGTGCTCAACCACAGTTACGGGCAGAGCCCCCTGGTGCAGATGTACCTCGACCGTTCTTCCTGGAAGCCCACAGCTGAGAATCCCTGGTACAATACCCAACATAACTTTCAGAATCCCGATGCCCAGTGGGGGTACGATTTCAATCACGAGAGCATCGCTACCCGCCAGTTCATCGACAGCATCAACAGCTTCTGGATGAAGGAGTACAAGGTCGATGGATTCCGCTTCGACTTCACCAAGGGATTTTCTAACACGGTATATGGCCAGAACGACTGGGGGAGTGCCTACGATGCTTCCCGCATCGCCAACCTGAAGCGGATGGCCGACGAGATATGGCGCCGCAACCCCCATGCCCTGGTGATCTTTGAGCATCTCTCCGACAACAGCGAGGAAAAAGAGTTGGCGGCCCACGGCATCCTCCTCTGGGGAAACCAGCATTACGCTTATTCCGAAGCCGCCAGGGGGAACATTTCCGACCTGGGATGGGGATTCTATAAAAACCGCGGGTGGGAGTACCCCCATCTGATAACCTACATGGAAAGTCATGATGAGGAACGGATTGTGCTGGAATGCAAAAACGGGGGAAGAACGGAAGGCAGCTATAACATCAAACTGCTTCCCACCGCCCTTGACCGCGTGGAACTGGCCTCCCTCTTCATGCTTCCCCTGCCGGGGCCCAAGATGATCTGGCAGTTCGGGGAATTGGGGTATGACTATTCCATCAACACCTGTGACCTTCCCAGTGAGGTGAAGCCCGAATGCCGGCTGTCCCCCAAACCCGTCCTCTGGAATTATTTCACCAACGAGAACCGGAAGGACCTGTACAAAATGATGGGGCGCCTCAACTATCTGAAAGTCAATTATGATGAGTTCTCGTCGGGCAGCACCTATACGGGGAGCCTCAACGGAGAGGTGAAATGGTATCGGCTGAGCAGCGGAAACGGTCATGTTGTGGCCGTCGGAAATTTCGCCACCTCCTCACGATCGATTACCCTGGATTTTCCGGTCACCGGCACGTGGAACGATTATTTTTCGGGGACGGACTATCCAGTGACCGGATCAACGCAGAACATCACCCTGGGAGCCGGGGAATTCAGGCTTTTTTCCACGCGGGAATTTGCTGACCCCTTCACTCCCGATGCCATTCCTTACGGGGAACGCAAAACAGGCCCGTTTATCTTCTACCCCAATCCGGCCGGGGAAACTGTTTCTGTCAGGTCGGAAAATCCGATCGGTGTGGTGTTCATTCTGAATATTTCGGGACAGGTGGTCTTCCAGGGTGATTTTTCGGGCAGTCGTAAAGCTGAAATCCCTGTGGAACATCTGGCACCGGGATTGTATCTCATTCAGTCGGGGGGTGAAAACCTTTCGAAGCCTGAGAAATTGCTGATTTATTAGACTTTGGAGGATATTTTTGCGGCGATGGATTCCACTTTACGGAATACCCGGAAAAAGTTGCCGCCCCATATTTTGGCTATATCATTTTCCGAATAGCCTCTTTTCAGGAGTTCCCGGGTTATGTTGGGAAACTCACTGACATCGTTACACCCCGCCAGCCCGCCCCCGCCGTCAAAATCACTGCCGATACCTACATGGTTGATTCCCACCAGGGAGACCACGTGGTCGATATGGTCGACATAATCGGCCACTGAGGGAAGGTCTTTGGGGTATTTCTCCCGCATTTCTGTCCACTCCTTTCTGAAGGCCGCCAGGCCGGCTTCGGAGAGGGTGTCCTTTACGGCATCATATTTTTCCCGCATTTCCCGCTCCAGCCGGTATCGCTCATTATTTACATCGGGGTCTCTGATGTACTCGTCAAGGAGACAGATCTGAATGACCCCTCCGTTGCGCGCCAGCGCCCTGATCATATCGTCCGACATGTTTCGCTGATGACGGGCAAGGGCTCTTACGCTGCTGTGCGAGGCAATCACGGGAGCAAGGCTGATGGATATCACATCAAAGAATGATTTGTCGGAAATGTGGGAGACATCGATGATCATCCCCAGCCGGTTCATTTCCATGATCACCAGCCTGCCGAAATGACTCAGTCCGTTGTGTTCAGGCTTTGCCCGATCGGAAGAAGAGTCGCAGATATCATTGTGGTAACTGTGGCATAAGGTGATGTAGCGGATCCCTTTGCGGTAAAACTCCTCCACCCGGCTGAGCTCTTTCCCCAGCGGAAATCCGTTTTCCAAACCCAGGTATATCGCACGTCTCCCGCTTTTTTCCATTATAAGTGCATCCTCTGCATTGCGTGCAATCCCGGCAAGATCTCCATACCGGCCTATGGCTGCCACCGTGGTGTCAATCATTTTGTGGGCAAGGTCATAAGCCGCCCTGGTGTTCGTTTCCGTCCTGGCTTGCTGGGAGATGAATATGGCAAAAAACATGGCATCCAATCCCCCTTCCTTCATCCGGGGCAAATCGACTTTTCCCGTATTATTCCTTCTGCCAACGTCGAAATTCCGCTTCAGCATGTTCATCGGGGTATCACAATGGGTATCGATGGTCAGTGACTTCTCATGAACCCGGAGAACCTCTTTCTCCGTCAGGTCGGCCCTGTTTTGTGCGCTGCCAGGCCATACCCCGGCCATGATGATCATTCCGGCGCACCACAATGATTTGAAAATCCTTGTTTTCCCCATATGCAACTTGTGTTCCCCTGTTCTTTTGAAACTTCCCTCAGCAGAGCAGCGGGGCATCCGATTCCGTAAAGGACTTCTCTGTTGTCTTACTCGCTAACCCCCCCGCAGAGGCGACGGGGAAACGAATCCCGGAAATCAATATTTCACTCTATAGCCCGATATTCCTCTGCAAAGATGTCCTTCTGAGGTAACACCCTCCACTACGATCTTCATGTCGCCGATGTCATCGCTCTGATAAAACGCTGCTGTGGCAACACCTGAAGAATCGGTTTTTAAAATGGGATTCCAGTAAAGGGTATTCCTGTGATCCTCTTTAATTTCAGCCAGAGGAGTCTCCTCGTAGCTGGGAGTGTAGAATTTGCGCGACACCGAATACCCGATGATCCGTGCTCCTTCCATATGTTCGCTCTTTTTGGGGGTACTTATAAATCTGCCACCCCGGTTGGCATAGAAAAAGAGAATCCCTCCCGCGTAGTTTACACCTGCAAAAATCCCTGACCTTACATACTCCACTTTGTCAAACCACTGGCTTGGAAGTGAGGCTACAATACCCATCCTGTCTTCCATCCCATCCATGTAAATTTTTAGCTTATTCCCCCTTGCGTAAAAGGTCTTCGTTTTTTCTTCATAGATAACACCGGGTATTTTTCCTTCTATATAGTCAAAAATGTTTGCCGGCGCATCATTGCTTTTTGCAAGGTCCAGAACAAAATCGGCTTCCAGGTAAATCCGCGGGTGTCCATCGTCTTTATAAGTTTTGCGTGCCGTAACATTCACTTCGCCAATTAACACGGTATCATTTACACTCCATTTTTTCCATCCGGCATTTCGGGTGGGTTCGACGATGGTGCCGGGGATCGTCCTGGAAGCCTCCTTCCGGTAAACGCTGAATTGAGGAAGATATCCTGATTTGGGGGAAATGGTCGAACTCGAATCTATTTCTATGTAAGCTGACTGTTTCCCGTTCCTGGTTTTTGCCTCCAGGGACACATAGACCGTATCATAAAAAAAGAGATCGGAAAAAACAAACTTTCCCAGGGAGTCGGTTTTCTCCTTATATACCCCCAGTAAGCTTTTCAGCGTGATCATGGTGACTTCGCCGTTGACCACCGGCCTATGAGTATTGGCCGAAATGACTCTCCCCCTCAATTCCAGGGATGGTTCGGGCTGGTAATCAATTTCCGGAAAGGAATCTCCCAGGATCTCCTTCCATTCAAATTCGCGATACCCATGGGTCATCATCACATGATCCAGCGCCACCAAAGTCGTAATACTGTCATCCTTAAAATAATAGGCCGGATCTTCGATGATCCCCTTCAATTCGGAGTTTAGCAGGAAATGGGTGAATATGTTGCCGGGATGCTCTTCCTTATTCAAAATGGCCGGGGTATTGAAAACCGACATGGAAAGGTTTGTAAGGCATGGCATTCCCTGGTCCGTAAAGGCAGCCACTCCTATTTTTATTGGTTCTCTTCGTTTATATTCCGTTTTGTCTGTCTTAATAACCAGATGAACGACATTCACGTGGTTGTTAAAAACCAGTCTTTCACAAACAGGGATAAGTCTGGAATCGAACAGGGTGAATTTTATGATTCCTCCGGGCAGTTTGTTTTTCTTTAATTCGAAGGAGGTGGTCTCTTGTTGGATGGCAAACTGTTCATGATGACAAACCTCGCCTCCGCTTTGTGCGACAAGGAGGTATTCCGGTGCCAGTTCCTTATCTGAATCGGGGAATTTCCGGATGACCTGAATTTCAATCCTCGCCGGGTCCAGCGCATTGGCTGTTAGGATAACGCCCTCATCCCCGGGCTTCGGGAGGTCGGTTTTCTTTACAAGGTCATCTCCGAAAATCACTTCGGCGGTGTACTTCTTCCCCTTTACCGGCACGATCGTAAAACAGCCTGTTCCCTGGTGATGACTTTTAATTTCAACGACCCTGTTGCCTGATTCGTCGATAACCGCCCCTCTGAGATCAATCCCTTTCCCCTGTTTGTCGACCGCCTTGAAAGCGACTTTGTTGGGTATTCCGGTCACAAAGGTCCCCCCTTCCGGGAAAAATTGCAGGTCAATATCCCTCACTCGCAATTCTGTCGTTTCAGGCACAAGCTTTTTGTCCCGTCCGTTCCATATCAACAGGTTTTTCCTGAAAAACCATACTTCATCGAAGTTGCGCATCCAGTTTGTGTAGGCTCTGACCTGATACATGCCTCCGGGAAGTGAATCGGGCAGGTGTATGTCGCCGTATGCCAGGCCATCCTCAATCCAGGCCAGGTTTTTGCTAACCACCTGCCCCGAAGTGTTGATTATTTCAACATACAGATTACACTCATTAACTGGAGAACCTTTTACATAGGCCTTGAACCAGAGGTCATCGTTGGCAAAATAGGACGGCCGGTCCAGATGCAGGTAAACTCTTTCCTGCGGAAAACGAAGATTAAAAAGGTTGGTTTTGGCAATCAACGACTGGATTTCCTTTTCCGGAATTGAAGAGGTCATAAATCCCGGGATCAAAAGCACCAGGGCTAAGAAAAAGGCCGGGAGAGACAATTTCTTGTAAATTCTCATATTTTAAGTCCGGGATAGTATGATTGATGCTGAAAAGGCTGTAACTCTATTTCCGGTCAAACGCAAAGTTATATCAGTTTGGTTATAAATGTTTCTTCCGCACTGATTAATATCAGCAATAGCGTGTATTATTCTCCGGTAATTTTCCGGGCGAAACCGTGCAGATCCAAGCCGTTGAAATTCCCGGAGCTCATTAGCAACAGGTTGGCGTTTTCCCATCTTTTGGTTTCCAGGGTGGCGAAGAGGGCTTCCGCATCGGTGGTTACCCTCAATCCGGGTGTTCCGAAGCCTTCAGACACCATTTCGGAGGTGATGGGTTCCAGTTTTTTATGTTCCACGGTATGCGGGTTGAAATAGACATACGCTTCATCGGCGTCGTTCATGGTATGGTGGTAGTGGGGGAGGAACTCCTTTTTCAGGGAGCTGAAGGTGTGGAGCTCCATGCAGGCAATGAGCCGTCGGCCGGGGAATTGGTTTTTGACGGCCCGGGTGGTGGCTTTCAGTTTGGAAGGGGAGTGGGCGAAATCCCTGAAAACCGCGGTGGTGCTATTTTCCGCCAAAACCTCCAGCCGCCTGGCAGCTCCGGTGAAAGTACCAATGGCCTGGTAAAACCGCTCATCCCCGACCCCCAGGGCGTGGCATACCGCCTGGGCTGCCGAGATGTTCTGCAGGTTGTGCTCTCCGAAAATCCTCAGGGGTATCCTTTCATCGCCGGAAATCAGGAAGGTCTGCTGTCCGCGGACTTCTGCCGGGTGGGCCTGGTATTCCGTGCAGGTGATATGGCGTTGGGCGGCGGCAATCTCCCGGAGAAGGGGATCCCCATTGAAATAGAACAGCCTTCCTCCCGGCTCGATGAGCTCCGCAAACCTGCGGAACTGTTCCACATAGTTTTCAAAGGTGGGAAACACGTTGATATGGTCCCAGGCAATGCCGCTCAATACCCCGATATGGGGATGGTAGAGGTGGAATTTGGGTCTCCGGTCCTCGGGGGAGGAGAGGTATTCATCACCTTCAAAGACGGCGATGCGGGAGTCGTTGCTGAGTCCGACCATGGTGTCAAACCCGTCGAGTTGTGCGCCCACCATGTAATCGAAGGCCATGCCGCTCTCCCTGAGGACGTGCATGATCATGGAGGTGATGGTGGTCTTTCCATGGCTGCCGCCGATCACCACCCGGATTTTGTCTCGGGTCTGCTCATAGAGAAATTCCGGGTAAGAGAGGATTTTCACTCCGAGTTCGCGGGCCCTGACAAGTTCGGGGTTATCACCGCGGGCGTGCATGCCCAGAACAATGGCATCGAGGCCGGCGGTGATTTTCGCAGGAAACCACCCCGGGGCTTCGGGCAGAAGTCCGCAGGCCGCCAGCCTGCTTCTGGAGGGTTCCACGATTTCATCGTCAGAACCGGTCACCGTAAATCCTTTTTTGTACAGGGCCAGGGCCAGGTTGTGCATGGCACTCCCACCGATGGCAATGAAATGGATCTTCATCATATATTATGTAACCTGTTTACTGCCGGTGTCAGTTCCCCTTCCCCTCCTTGACGAACCCGGTCATTTGATTCCATTCCGCGAAGAAATCAGAATGCCCGGGAAACCTATGCTATTACACTCCTCTCACACGCATGCGCAAAGAAAAGAGGTTTTCCGATGCGGTGATGAAAAGGGTTTTCCGGTCGGCACCTCCGAAGCATACGTTGGCGGTCCAGGGGGCTTCCACGGGGATGTGTGCGATCTTTTCCCCTTTCTTATTGAAAACCGTGACCCCTTTGCCGGTCAGATAGATATTCCCTTTGTTGTCGATGGTCATGCCGTCGGATCCCATGGGGGCAAAGAGGGTCCTGCCACTCAGGCTGCCGTCGGGGGAGATCCTGTAGCGGTAAGTTTTCCCGTCGCCAATATCAGCCACATAGAGGGTTTTCCCGTCGGGCGTGCCGATAATGCCATTGGGTTGTTTCAGGTCAGTGGCTACCCTGACGGGGACCTGGCTTCCCGGGGCCAGAAAGTATACATGCTGTCCGTCAAGTTGCGAGGTTTTATCCCTGCCCGTCCACCAGGGACGGGGATAGAGCGGGTCGGTGAAATAGATTCCTCCGCCGGGACTGACCCAGAGGTCGTTGGGGCCGTTGAGGCGTTTGCCTTCATAACTGCTGATGAGGATGGTGCGTTCTCCTGACGGGGAGATCTTCCAGAGTTCGTTTTTACCGTCGGAACAGGAGATCAGGTTTCCGTCGCCGTCGAAAAAGAGACCGTTTGCACGGCCGCAGTCGCCGCAGAATTCCTTCAGCACCCCCCCGGTCGTCCAGATATAAATTTTGTCGTTGTTCTGATCGGTGAAATAGACATTACCCGCCTTGTCGGTGGCAGGTCCTTCGGTGAAACCAAAATGGCCGGCAAGCAGGACCGGCTTTGCACCCCTGGCGACAATCCCGTTGTTTTTCTGTGCCGGAAGGGAAAGCGGAACTGCTGCCAGGGCCATCAGTAACAGTATCTTTTTGTTCATGGTAGTGAATTAAAGATGGTTAATCTATCTATATTTCTGTTTCCGGATTTTTTAACGGTTTACTTTCTCCATCCACCCTGTTTCTTCGGGTGAAGCAGGAATACGGGGTGCCAGAATCTTTGCCGGGGTGTAACGTCTGGCTTCCCGCCGTGACAACTGGTGGCTCCAGGGAATCCTGTCATGGGTGGCTGCTCCGGGGCCGTAATTTTGATATTCCGCATAAAAAGCGGTTTTATCCCTTTCCGTGCCGCTCCAGTTGGACCACCCTTCGGGAACGATGTGGCTACCCATTTCGCAGCCGAGGAATACCGTCCGGGCAAAATCACGCCACGGGCGGCCCAGATGAACGGCGGTGACCCCCTCGTCAGCGGTCAGCCGGCAGCGGAGAAAGACGTATCCGAAGGGGGTTCCCTTCGGGGTGCTGGCTGCGGTGATGTAAGAGTCGCTTTTGCTGCGGAGGGTGCACCCTACAAACAGGGCGGTGGCCGCCCCGAAAATAAAATCGGTGGTTCCTTCGATGGTGCAATTCTGAAAATATTGCCGGCTGTTGTTCCCGGCAGCATAGAGGGTATCCTGGTTCCCCAGGATCAGGCAGTTGCGGAAGACACAGCGGTCTCCTTCAACATGAAGGGCTACCGCCTGGCCCACCCGACCGGCACTGTTTTCGATGGTGAGATTTTCGGCGACAAAATCGTCGGCTTCCACCTTGAGTGTCCAGGTGTAGAATGTGCTGTTGCGTCCCCTGTCCATCTTTCCGAAGTGGTCATCCCAGGTGATGACGGTTCCTGCGGCACTCTCCCCGATCAGGGAAAGCTTCGTATTGCACGAGGCAACAGTTACCTTTTCACGGTAGATCCCGTTTCTGATGAAAATGGTGACCCGCATGTCGGGAAACGCCTTGGCGGCATCAATGGCCGACTGGATGGTCGTGAAATCACCCCTCCCGTCCTGTGCCACCGTCATCTCAAACCGGTCCTGTCCACAAACTCCCGGAATGTAAAACAGCAGGAGAACGTACAGGGGAATAAGACTTTTTAGTTTCATATTATGGTATGTCACTCCCGTTCTGCCTTTGCCTACTTTATTTTATATGTCCAGTTTTTCTTTAAAGAATGCCATCCTGATTTCATTCCAGTTATGGGGCACGCTGTGGCCTTGGTCGGGAAAGATATAATATCCCTTTTCGGAGGTCACCTGGTTGTAAACGGCGAAGTTGGTATGGGGCGGACAAACGTCGTCCTGAAGACCTACGGCCATCAGGATGGGGCATTGGATCATGGGGGCCAGGTTTTTCACATCAAAGAAAGAGAGCAGCTGGTAGATATCCTCCCATGATTTGTCAGGATTTTCTTTAAGGTAATCTGTAAATGTGCTGGCTGGCCAGGGTGCGATTTTAAAATAATCGCGGTAGTCGCTCAAAAAGGGAATGGTAGGTGCGGCGGCTTTGATACGGTCATCGAGGGCACAGGCGGCCAGGGTGAATGCCCCTCCCTGGCTGCCTCCTTCGGCCACGATCTTTTCCGCGTCGATTTCAGGTCTTGACGCTACGAAGTCAATGGCCCGCACCAGGTCCATGAAAGCTCCCCGGTAATAGTAATTCTCCTGGCTGTCAAGGCCATGCAGGATCCAGTCGCCATAGGTGTTGGTGGCTTTCTGGATGCCCTGTCCGCGTGTCGACAGGACGAATTCGGCAAAATCGGGATTGTTATCCCCGCCGGGCAGCCAGGGATCTGAGCCATACCCCATATAGCTGATGATCACCGGGAATTTCCCCGGCACTTTGGGCACAGCATAATAGCCTTCAATAGTAACATCCCCCAGCGACTGCATCGTCACCTGGTACAGATCACGCACGCTGCCCGATTTTTCTTTCAGCAGGGTCATCCTAAAGTTGGGCTTCACCTGGTCGAGTTCGGCACGGGTAGTTTGCCAGAATTCTGCAAATCCGGGGAGGGTATCGACGGGACTGACGATCTTTTCGGGTTCGTAGCCGATGTTGAATTTCACCTCTTCTCCCTTGATGCCCTCCTTTTCAGCCCAGGCGGTACAACGGTAAAAGCCGGGTGCCGGAATGTCGACGTCGAAGAGGGCCAGTCCGCTCTGATCCTGTTTGATTTTCAGAACTTTTGATGTTTCGGAAACCGGCTGGTAGTCATCGGTGGTCATCTTCAGTCCTATGGTGATTTTTACATTTTTCCCCAGCTGATTTTCCGTGGCTAACCCGATGGTGGCCCTGGGGGTCCCCTCAAATACCCAGTCCTCATCGGTTATGCGGACTGTCAGGGGGAGTTGGTATACTTCCGTCAAGGGATTGATGGTGAGGGCTTCTGAAATCACCCCGCCACCGCCACCTCCGTCATAAACCCTGATCGCGACAAGGTTTTTCTCTCCCGGCTTCACCAATTCAGCAGGGACCACATACCGCCGTTTCACACCGTACTTGCTGACATAGTCAGGAGGCATGGAGCCGGTGGAACCGATCAAGGTCCCGTTGAACCACAACTCATCAGCATCGTCGGCATTGGCGTAACTGATGACCAGTCCGCAATTACCGGCCACCGGTGCACTGAATGATGCCGGGATGTCTATCATCTGCCGGTACCACCCGAAACCGTCGTATCCCGGAAATCCCTGTTCTTCCCAGGTTTTGGTGACTGATATCCGGGACCAATCCGAATCATCGAAGGAAGGCTGAGCCCACAGGGTATCGTCACCCGTGGCAAATGCCCACTGATCGGTGACATTCAGGGGCGTAAGGTCAGTGGAAATACGCTGACCGCATCCTGCCAGAACCAGGATCAATAGAAATGCTCTAAACTTCTTCATATGTAAAAATTATTGCGTTGTATTAATTCTCTGCTTCAAATCACTGTTCTTTCCTTGACACGCCACAAAAGAAACTATATATAGTTGCAAAAACAAAATTTTATTTGATTGGTAGCTGGCATATTTCATATCTTACGGGAAAAAATCAGTTTCTTTACATTTTGGAACTATAAAATCGGCCTACTAATGAAGAAATCGCTACTTATTCTGACTGCAGCATGGCTGTTTATGATGTTGAGCCCTTCGGAAGCATCCGGGCGGAGATTTAAAAAGATTTTTAACGGGAAGAATCTCGACGGCTGGGTGATTCACGGCACCGAGAAGTGGTATGTGGAAAAGGGAAAGCTGGTGTGTGAAAGCGGTCCCGACAAGCAGTACGGTTATCTCTCCACGGAAAAGGATTATTACAATTTTGAACTGGAGGTGCAATTCCTTCAAATGGCCGACGGGAACAGCGGGGTCTTTTTCCGTTCCACTTTTGAAGGGACCATCGTTTCGGGCTGGCAGGTGGAGGTGGCTCCCCCCAACCACGACACCGGCGGGATTTATGAATCCTATGGCCGGGGGTGGCTGGTTCAGATCCCTGATGAGAAGGAGAACATTCTGAAAATGGGAAAATGGAACAAGCTGAGAATCATGGCGGTTGATGGACGAATCACCACCTGGCTCAATGGTCGGCAGATGGTTGACATCACCGATGACAAAATTGCACAGGGGAGGGGAGCCATTGCCCTGCAGATCCATGACGGGGGTGGCATCAAGGTCTACTGGAAAAATCTCAGGATCAGGGAGCTATAAGTCACAGGTCTCATGATCCCTCCGGCTCTGCCTGAAGCTGTTGATATAGAGCCTCCTGGGTACTTAGCCTTGACCTGCCATACTGCTGTTCCGACAGCCCTGAATCTTAATCTCAACCTCAGAATGTCCAGGTGATTTTAGCTCCCAGCATGCGGGGTGCTCCGGGGATGAAGGTGGGGATGCCGAACATGGCGCCCGTATTTCCGGCGCTGATCAAATATTTCTCATCCAGCAGGTTGCTCCCGGTAACGGAGAGGATCACCGAGGGATTCTCCAGCATAAAACCTGCCGTGGCGTTGACCATGCCAAAAGCGTTCTGTTCCAGCCCGGCTGTATTGGCATCTTCAAACCAGACATGGCTTTTCCAGCTCCAGGAGGGAACGGCGAAAAGCCGGAATCCCTTGTAAAGTTTTACTTTGGCATTGATTCCGGCGGTATAGCTATGTTCCGGGGTCAGCCGGAAGGTGTTTCCCGCAAATTCCTGGGCATTTCCCTGACTGTCGATGGAGTCAAAACGGGCGTGGATCCAGGCATAGTTTCCAAAAAGGTCAATGTTTTTCAGCAGGGCGATTTTCAGGGAGCCCTCCACACCGTAGGAGGTAGCTTTCCCGGCATCCCTTACCAGGTAGGTGTTGCCGACCCAGGCGTTGGTCTGAAAATCGCTGAAGAGCTGGTAAAAGGTGGTGACATCGGCCCACAGGCGTTGCGCCACGGAAGTTTTGAAGCCGGCATCGAAGTTGTTCAGGGTTTCCTGGTTCATGATTTCGCGTTCTCCGGCCGAGTTGAACTGGATGACGTTGGGTCTTCTCCCTTTCGCGTAACCAGCAAAAAAATTGGCATTTTCATTAAGGTCGTATTTCAGGACGGCGCGGTAGGTCAGGGCAATACCTGAGGTTTTGGCTTCGCTTTCCGCCGCCGGCCTAAAAAACAGGTTGGGGCTCATGCCGGTAAGCATTCCCAGCGTCGAGGGGGTTTCCCCGGTCATGCGCGATTCATTGGTGAGTTTAAACCGTTCGTAGGTTCCCCGGATCCCCCCCGTCAAATGAAGCCGTTCGGTCATCCGCCATGTGGCATCGGCGAAAGCGTCGATGGCCTGGTTAAGGGCGCCGCTCAGGTTTTCCTCGCTGTGGGAGGCAGGAAGGGCCAGGCCTCCCAAAGGTCCCAGTTGTGGATCAGGGGGCAGGGCAGTCATGGGTACCGGGGTGCCTTCGGAGTTCACCATCAATTGGGGAATTCCCATCAGCAGGTAGCTTATGTATTGTTCGTCGGGACAGAACCAGTAGTTCTGCTTTGCTCTTTCCCGCCAGTAGCTGACCCCTGCAAATCCGTTGATCCGGCTCCTCAGGGAGAAATTGTACCGCAACTCCTGGTTGAATTGCCTAACGTCGATTTTTTCCGCCATATCGATGGCCGGGGCGGCCGTGCCATCCCCATCCCACCGGGAGTCGGCATAGTTCGTCATATAGGACGTTGTGGAACTAAGGTAATTGTTTTCATTCCTGAATCGTTTGATTTCCAGGGACGTTCCGGAGATGTCGCGATAATTACCCAGGTTTTTCCCCTGTTCCAGGGAAGCTTCGTACTGAAAAATATCGGTGCTGCCGTTGGTATTGGGGAGTTGTTTGCTCATAAATGCCGTTCCAGGATAGTCGTCCTGCTGGTAGTTCACCACCAGGTCGACGCGGGTGTTCCAGAAGGGGAGGTATCTGAGGGAGACCCTTGCTCCCAGGGTATTTTCCCCGTTGAGGGTTCCTCCGAAGCTGTTTTTCACATAGCCCTCGCGGGTGGTGTAGATTCCGGAGACCCTGGCGAAGAGTTTTCCGGGAAGTACCGTACCATTGACGGCTCCCTGGTATTCCTGCATTCCATATTCTCCCGCTCCTGCCGAAAGGTATCCCTGGGAACCGGCGACGGCCTTTTTCGTGACGTAGTGGATCACTCCGGCCTGTGCCCCGCGGCCGAAGAGGGTTCCTTGCGGTCCACGGAGGACTTCCACTCTTTCCATGTCGTAGAGTTCCGCCGAGGCCAGGGAGGGCCGGCTGACGGGTGTGTTGTTGTAATAGACCGATACCCGGGGCTGGGCGCTCAGCGAGACCTCATCGCTGGTCAACCCGCGGATCACATAATTGGGACGGTGGGGCGTCTGCTCCCTGACAGTGAGCCCGGGTACAAATTCCGCCAGTTGAGATAGCTCCCTGATGTTGTTCGCTGTCATCATGGAGGAACTCACCGCGGTAATGCCCGAAGGGATTTCCAGGAGCTGCTGTTCCCGCTGCTGGGAAGTCACGGTAACGGGCTCCAGGGCCACTTCTTCCCGGTCGAGGGTGAAGTAAATGTCGTTGTTGCCCTCCCGGAGCTGGTAATCAATGATCTTGGTCCTGTACCCCACGAAGGAGGCCTGGATGGAGATGATGCCGGTAGTCAATCCTTTCATGAAATATTCCCCCTCTTCGTTGGTGCTTACCCCGATACGGGTTCCCCTGACCACCACGGAAGCGCCGGCCAGTACCTCACTGTCGGCATTGTGTACCCTGCCGTGCACCAATACCGGCGGAAGTTCCCGGTTTTCCTGCTCTGTCTGACGGTATTTCCGTTTCACTCGCTTCCCCTGTTTTGCCTGCCCAGTCACCCCAAAAACGACCGCTGTCAGCAGAATTGCCAAAATCACTCTTTTCATACCTATGTATGTTGTTTAATATATTGTTTTTCAACTATATATAGCAGTCGCCCTATCCGCACTTCACTCCCATGGAGTTGGCTTCGCGTTGCTGTGCCGAACTTCGTTTCGCATGGAGCTAATATACATGCCCTTTTGTGGTCGAAGCACCATGCTCGTTTCATACTTCAGAAATTTGAATAAAGAACAGTTTAACCCCTACCATCGTACATAACTCTCCGGAACGGGGGTTATTCCCCGCCAATGGTGAAAACAGGCAGTTGTAAAGAAAGGGAAAGCCGGTCCATCGCCTCCCGGGCTTCTTCCTTCTCCCTGCATTTTTTCAGGGCGAACAGCGGTTTGTTTTTTTTGTCCAGGATGAAGATGCGGAAATCTCTTTCCTCGGAAATTTTCTGTTTGTTGGAAAGGCTGTACACTGAAAAACGGCGATATACGGGGATCAGGGTGAGTCCCTTGAAATCGCCGGCGGACTGCCATGTGCCCAGCGGGATGAATCCCAGAATTACGGTCGCCGGGCGGATCCTTCGCCGTGCCACGTCGATATGGGTTTCATCGGTGGCGGTAGCCAGAAAAATCCCGGCCAGCAGGAGGAGGATCCCCACCGGCGATCTGAAAGCGAACATTCCGGCAATGAACAGCAGAATGCCGGCAAAAGCCGCATAAGGCCCGAATGCCTTTCCCAGTTTATTCCGTTCGACCATCTTTTAATCTATTCGGGATGAAGGATGCAGTGCCCTGGTCAAAAAAAGAGGCTGTCCCGGTTCTGTAGGACAACCTCCTGGTTTACAGGAGCACCGAATTGATTGATTTTGATTAATCATGTAAAGTGTTTCTGCGCTTCCTGCAAAATAAAAACGGAATATCCCAGGTTTTATTGCACAAGGTGTAATCTTACAAATACCCCGTCACCAGAATGATCAACTTTGTGCCGAACCATCTTTGGCACTGGTATTCAGGACGGCATTTCGGTACATGGCGCCATCGGGACAGCGGGAAGCGATGGAGGTTGATCTGCCGGGCAAAGGCTTGGCGTAAATATTGTCAGAGGCAGTGTTTCCCCATAAAAAATCCCGGGGCCTCTGCCCCGGGATCCAACTAAACCTAACTAAACCAAACTTATGAAAAAACAGCACTGGGCTGATGAAGTCTTTTTATATTTAATAACGTATATTTTTATAAATTGTTTTCATGGCTTTGAAATATTTTCAATTTCCCTTTCTCTTCTTATGGTAGCAAATACCATGCCATAATTGTGTAAGGTTTTGGGTTTGATTGAAGAAATAATCCGGATAGAAAAAATAGATATATTTGCGCTAATTTTTCTCAGGATCACGCCAATTCAAAGTTTCAGATGAACAATATTCGCAATTTTTGCATCATTGCCCATATTGACCACGGCAAAAGCACGCTGGCCGACCGGTTACTGCAGATTACCAACACGGTATCGGAGCGGGATATGCACGACCAGGTGCTCGACAGCATGGAATTGGAGCAGGAAAGGGGCATTACGATAAAAAGCCATGCCATTCAGATGGATTATGAATTGGATGGGCTCAGGTACAAGCTGAATCTGATTGATACCCCGGGGCACGTCGATTTTTCGTACGAGGTGTCCCGCTCGATTGCGGCGTGTGAAGGAGCTTTGCTGATCATAGATGCCAGCCAGGGGATCCAGGCGCAGACGATTTCGAACCTGTATCAGGCTCTGGAACATGACCTGGAGATCATTCCCGTCATGAACAAGATGGATAAGGAGAGTGCCATGCCCGATAAGGTGTCGGAACAGATCATTGACCTGATCGGATGTGATCATGACGATATCATTGAAGCGAGCGGAAAGACCGGGATGGGGGTGGATAAAATCCTGCGCAGGATTGTGGAGCGGATTCCCCCCCCCAAGGGAGACCCTGAAGCACCGCTCCAGGCCCTGATCTTTGATTCCGTATTCAATACTTTCAGGGGGGTGATTGCCTACTTCAAGATTGCCAACGGGGAGATCCGCAAAGGGGACTTGGTAAAATTTGTGGCTACCAAAAAGGAGTACATTGCCGACGAAGTCGGCATCCTGCGGCTGGGGATGGAATCCCGTGATATCCTCAGCGCCGGCGATGTGGGATACATCATTTCGGGGATTAAAACCGCCAGGGAAGTCAAGGTAGGAGATACCATCACCCATGTCAGACGGCCCTGTGAAGCTGCCATTGAAGGCTTTGAAGAGGTGAAGCCGATGGTGTTTGCCGGGATCTACCCGATCGATTCTGACGATTACGAAGATTTGCGCAATGCCATGGACAAACTGCAGTTAAACGACGCATCCCTTACCTTTGAGCCGGAATCGTCGGTGGCGTTGGGCTTCGGCTTCCGCTGCGGCTTTCTGGGATTGCTCCACATGGAGATTATTCAGGATCGGCTGGAACGCGAATTCGACATGAATGTGATCACCACCGTTCCCAACGTTTCCTATCAACTGCTCCTGACTAACGGCGAAACCCTCCGGGTCTACAATCCCTCGGGAATGCCGGCTACCACCGTCATTGACACCATCGAGGAACCCTATATCAGGGCCAGCATCATCACTGCTTCGGAATATATCGGCTCCATCATGACACTATGTTTGGATAAAAGAGGGAACCTGATCAGCCAAAGCTACCTAACCGCTGAAAGGGTGGAACTGATTTTTGACATGCCCCTGGGGGAGATCGTATTTGATTTTTATGATAAACTGAAAAGCATATCGAGAGGTTATGCCTCTTTTGATTACCATATTCACGATTTCAGGCCGGCTCGGCTGGTGAGACTAGATATTCTGCTGAACGGGGAAATGGTAGACGCCCTCTCCACCCTGATCCACTTCGACAATGCCTATACTTTCGGCAGGAGGATGTGTGAAAAACTCCGGGAGCTGATTCCCCGCCAACAGTTTGATGTGGCTATCCAGGCAGCCATCGGAGGAAAAATCATTGCCCGGGAAACCGTGAAAGCAGTCAGGAAAGATGTTACTGCCAAGTGTTACGGTGGTGATATCACCCGGAAGCGGAAACTGCTGGAAAAGCAGAAAAAGGGGAAAAAGCGGATGAAACAGGTTGGGAATGTGGAAGTTCCTCAGAAAGCCTTTCTGGCGGTGCTAAAACTCGACTGAACATCTCCGGAAAGATGTTTCTCCGGGGATGGCCTGCCGGAAATTCCTACATGATCAGCTTGTATCCTTTGCCGTGAACGTTGATGATCTCAACCGACGGTTCCTCCTTCAGATGTTTGCGGAGCTTGGTGATGTATACGTCCATGCTGCGTGCGTTGAAATAGTTGTCATCGATCCATATCGATTTCAGGGCGAAATTGCGCTCCAGGACTTTGTTGGTATTCTGGCAGAGCAGTTTCAGCAATTCAGCCTCCTTGGTGGTGAGTTTTACCACCTCCTCCTCGCTGGTAAGGGTTTGTTTCCTGGCGTCGAAGGTAAAACGCCCCAGCTTGTAAATCTGTTGCCCGGCAACCTGCGATTCAGGAACAGTACGCCGCAGAATGGCTTCCAGCCTGAAAAGCAACTCCTCCATACTGAAAGGTTTGGTTATGTAATCGTCGGCACCCAGTTTGAACCCCTCAATGACATCATCTTTCAGATTTTTGGCCGTCAGGAAAATGATGGGAACATCGGCCGAAATCATCCTGATCTCTTTTGCCAGGGTAAAGCCATCCTTTTTCGGCATCATGATGTCAAGAATGCAAATATCGTAATGGTCTTTGTTGAATCCTTTAAAGGCTGCCTCGCCGTCAGGGAAGAGCACAGCATCGTACCCTTTGGCGATCAGGTATTCTTTCAGAAGGAGACCCAGGTTCTCATCGTCTTCAGCCAACAGCAGTTTTACTTTTTGTTCCATGATTGTTTTTATTGTTAATGGGAAAATAGATACTGAATTTTGTTCCTTTGTTCACGGCGCTGTCAACAATTATTTTGCCGTTGTGGGCTTCCACGATCTTTTTTACATAACTTAAGCCCAGCCCGAATCCTTTCACATTGTGCAGATTCCCGGTAGGCACCCGGTAAAAACGCTCAAAGATCTGATCCTGATGTTCCCTGGAGATGCCTATCCCTTTGTCTCTGACTGACAAAATGACCGATCCCCTGGAGGATTCTGTGGTTACGCTGATTTCCGGGGTATTATTGCTGTACTTGAAGGCATTGTCGAGCAGGTTGAAAACTACGTTGGTGATGTGTACTTCGTCACCGTGAATATTGCTGTCTGTGGCTTTCAGATTGGTTTCCAGGATGCCGTTTTTATCTTTAACGCGGAGTTCAAAGCTGTCAATGACTGTCTTGACCAATTCATTCAGGTTGAATTCTCGGAAGCGGAGTTTGAGCCTCCCTTCGTTAAAAACGGCGGTCTGCAGCACTTTTTCCACCTGATAGCTCAGACGTTTGCTCTCCTGGTTGATAACCTGTGAAATGTGGGAGATGGTTTTGGGAGTATTGGAAATCGACTCATCCTGAAGCATCTGGCTGGCCAGCGAAATGGTGGAAATGGGGGTTTTCAGCTCATGCGTCATGTTGTTGATGAAGTCGTTTTTGATCTGGGAGAGTTGTTTCTGCTTGAAAATAATGTATATGGTGTAGGCAAAGATGGCGATCAGAAGGCTTGTCAGGATAAAGGTGGGAATGACCATGATCCCGGTGGCTTTCAGCAAATAACCCGACCGTTTGGGGAAATAGACCACCAGGTAGTTTGGTATTTCATATATGTCGTTAGGAAAGAGAACATGGGTATATTCCTTTTTTCTTTTGATGGTTTTGTAATCAGGGCTTTCGCTGATGGTGTTTTCTTGTCCCGCGGGAAAGGTTTTGATGGCATACCGGTAATCCAGATTGATTCCCTGGTAGGCGAATTCTTCCCCGAGGGTTTTGGTCAGGAAGTCAACGTCGATCCGCTCCTCAATGGGTCTGCTGCGGTAAAAAAGCCGCTGGAACAACCTGAAATTGTCACTCAGGCGCTGTTCCAGCAGCCTTTGCTGCTGCAGGTTATAATCGTGTAATTTGTCAAATGCCGAGGGAAAATCACCCGGTCTTCCGCGGGTGGTCCCCTGAAGGGATATGATGGAATCGGTAAACTGTTTGTTGCCGAGGGGCTGAAGTATTTGGGCGGTTTGGGAGTAGCTGAAGGAGAGGCTGAAATTGGCCGCCTGAAGGCTGCGGGGGATCAGGTTGCCGAAAGATGGCAGCCTTACTCCTGAAGAATCCTGCTGGCGGGCACTGAATAACTCTTCTTCCACCAGCAAAACCCTTTCATGCTCCTCCATCCTGCGAACTACCTGCGATAATATCTGCCTGACAGTCTGGTCAAACTGCTCCTCCCTGATCCGGGAAGATTTCTGTATGCTGTTGATCTGGACCAGGATAAGCCCGGTCATGACCAACGCCATAAAAAGGATCAATGTGACCAACCTGTTTTTACTCATGCCGCAAATATAAGTGTAAGAACCCTGATTTATAGATTCTTAACATTATTTAACAGGGTGGATTTGCAGGATGACCTGCCGTTTCTCCCGGTTCGTTCAGATGGAATTGATAACCTGTTCAATGACACGGGGGTAATGTTCGTATTCTAGGAGATGTATTTTTTCAGAAAGGGTCTCAGGCGTATCTTCAGGGGCAACCTGGCACCTGGCCTGAAAAATAATCGCCCCGTCATCATATTTTTCATTGACAAAATGGATGGTGATCCCCGAATATTCCTCCTTGTTGCTGATGACAGCCTGATGAACGCGATGTCCGTACATATTCTTGCCGCCGTAACGGGGCAACAGGCCGGGATGAATATTGACCATGGGAAATCGCCTGATCAAATTGCCGGGAATAAGCCAGAGAAAACCCGCCAAAACGACCAGGTCGGTTTTCTGTTCAAGAAGATAATCCATGACCGCCGGAGTTCCATACAACTGTTCACGGTTAAAAACGAAGGTGTCCACGTTGAACCTGGCGGCACGCGTCAAGGCATGTGCTCCGGGATTGTTTGACAATAAACAGGCGACTTTAATGTGCTGATTGTCTGAAAAGTATTCCATGATGCACTGTGCATTGGTCCCTGACCCGGAAGCGAAGATGGCAATGTTTTTATGGTTCATGGGGAAGCCTCAATGATCTGGAACATTTGATTAAAATGTTCAAATTAAGTAAATTAGGTGATACATCAATATCAATTCTGTTATTTTTTTCAAATAAATTATTTGAATTATAGTTTGTAAATTTATTACTTTGCAGCGAATTTTAGAAATAATCATTTTTTAACTACTTAAAATTTTAGCTATGTCTGATATTGCAGCAAAAGTTAGAGCAATCATTGTTGATAAATTAGGTGTCGATGAAAGTGAAGTAACCAATGAAGCTTCCTTTACGAACGATCTGGGTGCCGATTCACTGGATACTGTTGAGCTGATCATGGAATTCGAGAAGGAATTTGACCTTGCCATTCCTGATGATCAGGCTGAGAAGATTTCAACTGTTGGTGAAGCTATCAATCATATCGAAGATGCTATTCAGAACAAATAAATCCTGAAAACCACTTTATGGAGTTGAAAAGGGTAGTAGTTACAGGTCTTGGGGCTATCACACCTTTGGGCAATTCGGTTGATGTTTTTTGGGAAAATCTTAAAAAGGGCGAAAGTGGCGCAGCACCCATAACCAAATTTGATACTCAATTCCACAAAACAAAGTTTGCCTGTGAGGTAAGGGATTTTAATCCGGTCGATTACGATATCGACAAGAAGGAAGTGCGCAAGTATGATTTGTACACGCAGTTGGCTTTTGCTTCAGCCACACGGGCGATGGAAAATGCGGGTATTGACCTGGACGAGGTCGACAAAAACAGGGCCGGGATCATTTGGGGAACAGGTATCGGGGGTTTGCAGACCTTTTTTGAGGAAGTAAGGGTGTTTAAACATGAAAGGCCGCAATTCACGCCTTTTTTTATTCCCAAAATGATCGCCAACATTGCGGGGGGGTTGTTGTCCATTAAATATGGTTTCCGGGGGCCGAACTTCACCACGGTGACTGCATGTGCTTCTGCATCCCATGCGATTCTTGAGGCGTTTAACATAATCAGGATGGGGAAGTGTGATCTCATGATCACCGGCGGATCCGAAGCGAGTGTCAACGAGGCGGCCCTTGCCGGTTTCAACTCCATGCGTGCGATTTCTACCCGGAATGATGATCCTGCCACGGCTTCCCGTCCTTTTGATAAGGACCGCGACGGTTTTGTGATGGCCGATGGAGCCGGGGCGTTGATCCTTGAGGAATACGGGCATGCCGTGAACCGGGGTGCCCGGATCTATGCCGAAGTGATCGGAGGAGGCATGTCGGCCGATGCTTTCCATATGACAGCTCCTGATCCCGAAGGAACAGGGGCCATGTTGGTGATGAAGTGGGCTGTTGAAGATGCCGGCATTGATTTGACGGATGTCGATTACATCAATGTCCACGGCACCTCAACTCCCCTGGGTGATATCGCCGAACCCAAGGCGATCGTCTCCCTTTTCGGTGAGCACGCTTATAAGCTGAGCATCAGTGCCACCAAATCGATGACCGGTCACCTTCTGGGGGCCGCCGGAGCAGTGGAGGCCATTGCTACCATCCTGGCCTTGAGGGATGGAATCATCCCCCCAACCATCAACCATTTTACGGATGATCCCGAAATTGACAGCCGACTTGACTTTACCTTCAACAAGGCGGTCAGCAGAAATATAAATATTGCCATCAGCAATACCTTCGGATTCGGAGGACATAATGCCACCATTGCTTTTAAAAAGTATTAAGAACTGTGTTCATTACCAGAATCGTTCAAAGAATAAAACTCTTTTCCTCTCCCAGGAAAGAGTTTTATTTGTTTTTAAAGGAGCTTATCGGGTTTTATCCCCAAAAGCTTATCTTTTATGACACCGCCTTCACCCATCGCTCCATTTCCAAAGTCAATTCCCAGGGAACGGCGGTGAACAATGAGCGGTTGGAATACCTTGGCGATGCCATCCTGGGGGCTGTCATCGCCGATTTTCTTTATAACAGGTTCCCCCAGCAGGATGAGGGATTTCTCACCAAGATGCGTTCAAAACTGGTCAACCGTTCCATCCTTACATCGCTGACCAGCGAAATGGGTTTGAACAGCTATATTGATGTCAATTCGGTCAGCTCGGATGAGAAAAGCCATATTTTCGGAGATGCCCTCGAAGCCCTTATCGGCGCCATTTACCTCGATAAAGGATATTCAGCAGCCAAGTATTTCATTACCAAACGTATCCTTCCAAAGTATATTGACCTCCATGAATTGGAACAACTGGATCTGAATTACAAAAGCAAACTCATTGAGTGGAGCCAGAAGAACAAGCGGGATGTCAAATTTGAGACCATTGAAGAATACCCCGACACCGGAAAGCAACCCCGGTTTGTGGCCGTGGTCGGTATCGACGGCAAAGTAATGGGTCGCGGAACAGGTTTCTCAAAAAAAGAAGCCCAGCAGAATGCCGCCAGAGATACCCTGAAAAAAATCGATGTCGACCTTGCCTGAACCCTTGCGCCACTCCCTTTTGTGAAAACCATGAATACCTACCTTGTTTACGTTCTCGGATTTCTGGCCCAGTTTCTCTATTTTGGCCGGACCATCCTGCAGTGGTTTAAATCGGAACATGAGGGAGAGGTCATATCACCCGTTGTATACTGGAAAATCAGTCTGTTAGCTTCTATATTAATGCTTTTCTATGGGATTTTCAGAAACGATTTTGCCATTCTTCTGGGGCAGGCAATCGTTTACTTTATATATGTCAGGAATCTGCAATTAAAGAAAGCCTGGAAGCCGATGCATCCCCTGGTCAGGGCACTTGTCCTGGCCGCCCCTTTCGCCGTGTTAACCGGGCTGGTGACAGGTACCACCTATAATTTCAAATCCATCCTGGGGAACAGAGATGTTGCGTTATGGCTGATGGTCCTTGGGATTGCCGGACAGTTGGTTTTTACCTTCCGGTTCATTTATCAGTGGATACATTCCGAAAAGGAGAAGGAATCGCTGCTTCCGGTGGAATTCTGGATGATCAGCACTACCGGTGCATTGATCATTTTCGTGTACGCTATTTTCAGGCGCGATCCCGTCCTTTTCCTTTCCAACGGGCTGGGACTTTTCATCTATCTCCGGAATATTCTCATTCACTATAGTAAGAGCAGTCTGATAACCCGTATCGACAATGAAGCTCTTCGCAACTTCTCAAAAAAGATAAGCGATAAAATCCGCTGATTCCGGCGAGCGCATTGACTACATCCGTTCTTTGTGCCGTGTAAGCCTTGATGCCTGGCTTCTGCCTATGGCTGATCCGGTGCTGAAATCCGTCGAACTCATCTCCCGGTTGTCCGGGATTCGTTTCCCCGTCGGCTTTGCCGTGGGGGAGTCACGTTTTCCCGCCGACTTTACCGCCGGTCTTCGGATTACCTGTGCCAGTTGATGGAATAGAGACAAACCGTCAGGGAATCTCTGGTGTGGATGAAGTCTTGTTTATAGTCGGTTTTAACCGGATCTCCCGGAGGAGCATCGATCTTTAGCGGATCGATGGGCGTACCGTTCATGAAAACCCTGAAATCGAGATGAGGCCCTGTTGACAATCCGGTAGATCCGACATATCCGATGACTTCTCCTTGCTGCACCCTGGACCCGGTGGATACCCCCTTGCCAAACCGGGAAAGATGAAGATACATGGTGGTATAGACCGCATTGTGTCTTATCTTCACGAAATTGCCGGATCCCCCCTGGTATCCCTTACCGATCACTGTGCCGTCACCGATGGAAACCACGGGGGTTCCAAGGGGAGCCGCATAATCAACCCCATGATGGGGCCTGCGGATCTTCAGCACGGGATGCAGCCTGCTGCCCGAAAAACGGGAGCTGATGCGCGAAAATTCCAGGGGAGCCTTCAAAAATGCTTTCCGCAGGTTTTCTCCCTTGTCATCGAAATAATCGAATCCCTCGTCCTGTGAAAAACGAAAAGCATAGTAGTTTTTCCCCATATGTTCAAACTCGACGGCATGAACCGGTCCGACACCTGTCGATACCGTATCGACGAATTGCTCCTCATACAAAAGCCGGAATTTGTCACCTTTCTGAATTCCGAAGAAGTCAATGGTCCAGGCGTAAATCTTTGAAAGCTCAATGGCCAGCATGGGATTCAGGTCGTTGTCGGTCATGGTGTTCCACAAATTGGACGCTATAATCCCGCTCGCCGATTTCTGCATCCTTTGCACCTTTTTTTCCCCCCTGGAGATACTCATGCTGTTGGATAAACCGAAAATGACATATTCAACCAGGTTGTTTTCGTAGACCAGGTAGCATGCCTTCCTCACGGTGTCAGGGCTTTGAAAAAGAAAGAATTTCTGTCCGCTCCTGATCTTCCGCACATCAAAGATCTCTTCGGAATTCCGGGAAAGCTGGTCGACTTTTGACATGGGTACCCCGAATCCCGTCAGAATCTCCCCCAGGTTCTGGCCGGGTTTGACTATTCCTTCTATAATGTTGAATGAGTCGACCGGCAATCCGAATCTCATTACCGGCAAGTGAAGATCCGCGGTCTCCGCAACCCCGGAATTTGGAAATCCCGGTTTTTTCACCAAAAAGAGCGTAACTATTGCAAGGAGTCCTAATCCGATAATTCCCGGAATGATCACTTTCTTATTCATGCGCTGACATCAATTTTTAAAATCGGGCGGTACAAATCCGCATGTTTTTATCCGCCGGTAAGGTATAAAAAATAAGTCAGGGATATGGAATATCATAGTTTCAACTGGTCAAATCCCTCTCCGTAAACCCCCATAACACTGCCCATTGAAATGAAAGCGTCGGGATCTATTTCCTTGATTTTTCGGAAGATGGCCCCGGTCTCTCTTTTCCTGACCACTGAGATGACCACTTTGACATTTTCCTTGGTGTACCATCCTGTTCCGTCGATTACCGTGACTCCTCGGTATTTCTGTAAGTTGATAAAGTCGGCGATTTCTTCATATTTCCGGGAGAAGATCAGCATTTGTGCCGAACGGTTTGCCCCGCTCAACACCGAATCGAGGGCATAGGAAGTCACTGCCATGGAAACATACCCGTAAACAAGCTTGTCTATAGCGCCGATCACCAGAAAGGATGAGGCAATGATGATTACGTCGCAGTATAAGATAATCCTGCCGGGACTGATGTTCCGGTACTTGTTGACAATTGCAGCGATGATGTCGGTACCTCCGGTACTTCCTCCCCTGGAAAAGACAATTCCCAGGCCGATTCCTCCGATTCCGCCTCCCAGAACCGAGGAGAGGAAAGTGTCGTCAACGATGGGGTGCTTGATCCAATGCTGTGAAAAGGTAAGGGTGACTGAGATAACGGCCATGCTGTAAATGGTCTTGATCCCGAAATTGGGCCCCAGGATGCGGATGGCCGCGATTACCAAAACTACGTTGACCAGGAAATAGGTAATCCCGACAGGGAATCCGGTGGCATAGTATATCACCGCTCCTATTCCGCTCACGCCTCCCCCGGTAATCTTTGCCGGAAGGATAAAAAGGGTCCATGACAGGGAATAGAGCAACAGGCCGGTGGTGATGATGAAATAATCCTTGAAAAGGAATATTTTAAATTTCTGATTCTTGTTCATACGGTGCTTTGTCAGGATAATACCACGTTGATGATTTTATGGGGTACCACAATGATCTTTTTGAGGGTTTTCCCTTCGAGGTACTTCGTCGTTTTTTCAGATTCCAGAACTGATTTTTGTATGTCGCCGGTATTCATACTGACAGGCAGTTCCAGTTTGAAACGCATTTTCCCGTTGAAGGAGACCGGATACTCAAAGAGTTCTTCCCGGAGCAGGGTTTCATCAGAATCAGGCCAGGGTTCATACGCCAGGGACGGCGTGTGCCCGTGAATTGACCAGAGCTCTTCTCCCAGGTGAGGGGCAAAGGGGGAGAGGATTTTTGCAAAGGTGGCAGCCGTTGTCCTGGTGGTTTTCCCTTTTTTGATGGCCGCATTATTGAAAACCATCAGGGCGGAAATGGCCGTGTTGAATTTCAGGTTTTCGATATCGAGGGTAACTTTCCGGATGGCCTGGTGGAGCTGCTTCAGGATGTAAGGATCTTCGTCGTCCCCCGAAATATTGTCCGGGTCTGCAAAAAACCGGTATGCCCGGTTCAGAAAATTAAAAACCCCTTTAACGCCTTTTTCCGACCAGGGTTTCCGTTCGTCGAGCGGTCCCATGAACATTTCATACATGCGGAGGGCATCGGCACCGTATTGTCTGACGACATCGTCGGGATTGATGACATTTTTCAGTGATTTTGACATTTTGGCCACGATCTGGGAAAGAGGTTCTCCCGTTTCGCGATGGAACCAGGAGCCGTCGCGTTCTTCCACAAGGTCGGAGCTGACTTTGGCACCGTTGGCAGTTTCGTAGGCGAAAGCGAGAATCATTCCCTGGTTGAACAACCTGGCAAACGGTTCATCGGTCGACACAATCCCCAGATCGAAGAGCACTTTGTGCCAAAAACGGCTGTAAAGCAAGTGCAGTACAGCATGCTCGGCACCTCCGATATACAGGTCAACGGGCATCCAGTATTTTTCCAGTTGCGGATTGAAGATCTCCCTGTCGTTGCGGGGATCGATAAAGCGGAGGTAATACCAGCACGAACCGGCCCACTGGGGCATGGTGTTGGTTTCACGCCGTCCTTTCCGCTGGTTTTGGTCTGTGACATACAACCAGTCATGGGCGTTGGAAAGGGGTGATTCGCCTCCTTCGCCGGGTTCAAATTTCTCCATGTCAGGCAGCAAAACGGGCAGCTCTTCATCAAGGGTAACCTCCCCGTCTTCCCAATGAATGACAGGAAAAGGTTCCCCCCAGTAACGCTGACGGCTGAACAGCCAGTCCCTGATTTTGTAATTGACAGTGGCTTTCCCCAGCTTTTGCACCTCGAGCCATTGGTTGATGGCGGCGATTCCCTTTTCCTTGTTCAGCCCGTTAATATCAATCCCTTTAACCGGGTTCGCACTGTTGATATAGTTACCGTCTTCTGTCCAGCAGGCATCTCCCGCAAGCACCTTTTCCCGCAGGGAAGGTTCGGCATGGAGGGGGTCCAGGATACATTTCACCGGAATGCCGAATTTCCTGGCAAATTCAAAGTCGCGGGTATCGTGTGCCGGAACGGCCATGATGGCGCCGGTTCCATAACCCATTAGCACGTAATCGGCGATCCAGACGGGGATCAGGCTCCCCGTCACCGGGTTTTCGGCATAACTTCCGGTGAATATTCCGGTTTTTTCCCTGGACAGTTCCGTGCGGTCCAGATCTGATTTCAGGGAGGCATTGCGGATGTAATTTTCCGCCGCCGCCCGGTTCTCGGGGGTGACCAGTTCTGCGGTCATTGGATGTTCCGGGGATATCACCATGTAGGTGGCTCCGAACAGGGTATCGGGACGCGTGGTATACACCCGCAGGGTGCTTCCTGATGCCGGAATGCAGAAATCGACTTCCGCCCCGTGCGATTTTCCGATCCAGTTGCGTTGCATATCCTTCACCCCTTCCGGCCAGTCGAGCGACTCCAAACCCGAAAGCAGCCGTTCGGCATACTGCGGTATCCGCAGCAGCCATTGCTTCAGGTTTTTGCGGATGACCTGGTGTCCGCACTTCTCATGCGACCCGTCGGTAAGTACCTCTTCATTGGCGCATACCGTCCGGCATGACTGACACCACCACACCTGGGCATTGTCATAATAGGCAAGCCGTTTGCCTGCGATATAATCCCTGACAGCGGCATCGCCCTGTGACCTGACCTCCCCGGGAACCGGAAGTTCGCTTATCGGCCTGCCTTTGCAGGTTTCCCGGTCATACCAGGTATTGTAAAGCCTGATAAATATCCATTGGGTCCATTTGAAATAACCGGGATCGGTGGTGTTGATCTCACGTTCCCAGTCATAACTTAAACCCAGCGATTTGATCTGCCTGCGGAAGTTATCACAGTTTTTGCGTGTCGTCACTGCCGGATGCGTCCCGGTCTGGATGGCATATTGCTCTGCGGGAAGACCAAATGCATCCCACCCCATGGGATGAAGCACGTTAAACCCTTTCATCCGCATGTAGCGGCTGATGATATCGGTAGCCGTATATCCCTCGGGGTGTCCTACATGAAGACCCGCACCCGAAGGATATGGAAACATGTCCAGAATATAATACTTGGGTTTCGAAAAATCATTTTCTGTCCTGAAAGTCCCGTTCTCTTCCCAGTATTTCTGCCACCTCTGTTCGATTTCCACAAAATTATAATCCATGCTCAGCTTTTTGCGATGATCCGAAAAAGAAGCTGCAAAGTTAAAAAAAAAGAGGCTGCTCCTGTGGAAGGAACAGCCTCAACACCGATAAAATGCATCTGCCGGTTAATAGGTTATCACAGGAGGCAGATTTTTCGCCTGCTCGATGAAATTACTCACCTGTTTCAGTGCGGGCACGGCACGGGTTATCTTCTTTTCAGCCTGGACTTCAACCAGTTTTGCGTAAAGATTTTCCGCATTGCGGTTTCTGAGTTCCTTGACGGTATCCACACCGGCAGCTTCAAGCAATTCCGAGAATTGTGGTCCGACACCTTTGATCCTGAACAAATCGGCTTTGTTCACCCAATTCAGGATTTTGCTTTCATCAACTCCTGATTGATCAGCAATAGCCTTGCGCCCGGCACGGGTCGCTCCCTTTTCCAAGAGTCCTTCGATAGTTACAACACCGGCTTTGTTAAGTTTTTCCGCGTAAACCGGACCGATACCTTCAATTTCGATAATTTTCTTTGCCATAATAATTAATTTAATTGTGTATTAATCAGGTCATTAAGTAAACCCGCAACATTAAAGACAATCAGATTCCTAAAATAATAATATTAAAACGATAATACTAATACTTTGTTTTATTTTCCAGAAGTTTCCAGTATTCAAAGGCGTCGGCCGAATCTGTGGAGGGAAGGTGGATGACCTGAATTTTTCTGAGGTGGTCAGGCAGGGCGAGTTCCCGGTAGATGAATTCATCGTCAAAACCGGCCTGTGCGGCATCATAACGGCTTGCTCCGTAATAGAGCCGTACCGGCCGGGCCCAGTAGATTGCCCCCATGCACATGGGACAGGGTTCGCAACTGCTGTAAATCTCGCATCCGCTAAGCTGAAAACTCTTCAGGGTATTGCAGGCGCTCCTGATGGCCTCAATTTCAGCATGCGCCGTAGGGTCGTTTGAGGAGGTAACCCTGTTAAATCCCTCTCCGATGATTTCCCCATCTTTGACAACCACCGCGCCGAAGGGACCGCCATAACCGTTTTCAGCAGCGTAATGCGCAAGTTGGGCGGCACGCTTCATAAACCGGAGCCTGATATCCTTTTCTTCCTCCATATTGTCGATTTGTTTGTAAAAATAATAATTTGCCGGTCAATAATCTCCCTTCGGCTCCATGAAAATGGATTCTCTGAGATGATGATCGGCAGAATTGGTTATTTTTGTCTCACCAGTTAACGAAAATCAGTAGTTATGGAAGCGAAAGAGAAATTTATCGAAGCGATAAAAAGCAGTTATTCCTTTAAAGGGGAATCTCTTCTCCTGGGGTCGGCCATTTGGGGGGATGACCAGGAGACCGGATGCCAGGTGCGTGTACCTTTGAAAACCATGAACCGGCACGGATTGATCGCCGGCGCTACCGGTACCGGAAAAACAAAATCGCTACAGCTGATTGCCGAGGGATTGTCCGATGCAGGGGTGCCGGTCCTGGTGATGGACGTTAAGGGGGACCTGAGCGGAATTGCTGCTCCAGGAGCCATGAATCCAGTGGTTGAAAAACGGTCGAAGCTGATCGGGCTCGAATGGAAGCCCAAAGGGTATCCATCCGAATTGATGACCATCAGCGATGAGCCGGGAGTCAGGTTGAAGGCCACCGTGTCGGAATTCGGACCCATCCTGTTGGGAAAGATTCTGGATTTGAATGAAAACCAGACGGGGATTCTATCCATGGTTTTTAAATATTGCGATGACAAAAGGTTGCCCCTTCTTGATATCGAAGACCTGAAGACGGTTTTGAAATATATCCAGGAAGACGGGAAGGCAGAATTTCAGAAGAATTACGGTTTTTTCCAGACCACTTCGGCAGGGACCATCATGCGAAGCATCACCAGTCTGGAGCAGCAGGGGGCGGCGCGCTTTTTCGGCGAGCCTTCGTTCGACATTTTCGATCTGATGCGGAAGGACCGGGAGGGGAACGGAATGGTCAATATTTTACGGGTGACCGATATTCAGAGCAGTACGGCCATGTTCAGCACCTTTATGCTGTGCATGCTGGCCGAAATATTTCAGAAAATGCCGGAGAAGGGAGACGTTGACAAGCCTGAGCTGGTGATTTTCTTTGATGAAGCCCACCTGATCTTCAGGAATGCCACCAAAACCTTGCTTGATCAATTTGAGATTACCGTGAAGCTGATTCGTTCCAAAGGGGTGGGGATCATTCTTGTGACCCAGTCGCCCGATGATATTCCCGCCGAGGTGCTGGGACAGCTGGGGCTGAAGGTGCAGCATGCCCTGCGCGCCTTTACCGCCCGCGACAGGAAGGCCATTAAACTGGCGGCGGAGAATTATCCGGTTTCCGATTTTTATGTCGCCGATGAACTGATTATGAAGATGGGGACAGGTGAAGCGATGGTTACAGTGCTCAATGACAAAGGGATGCCTGCCGAACTTGTGCATACCCTCATGCGGCCTCCCTTTTCGAGGATGGATGTGCTGACACGGGATGAGATCGGAGATATCGTACACAGGTCGGAACTTATCAGTCACTACAACCGGGACATAGACCGCGAGAGCGCTCATGAGATCCTGCTGGAAAAGATGGAAGAACAGGATGCGCTGGAGGAAAAGGCAAGGAGAAAGGCCGGAACCCAAGGATCCACCACGCGCAGCCGGTCAACCAGGCAAGTGTCCACTTTTGAGAGAATCATGAAAAGCCCCCTTACCCGTACCGTAGCCAGGGAAGTAACTCGGGGAGTGCTCGGGGCATTGGGATTGAGCAGGAGATGAGCAGCGTGGGTTATTTCCCGCTGCGAACCAGTAACTTAACCGTTTTTGCCAGGTTTTCCGAGGAGCTGACTTTTAAGAGATAAATCCCGTCGGGAAGCTGATCGAGGAATACCTGGTATTTGGTTACCGGCGCGGTGAATTTCCTGTAATATACCTGCATTCCCACGATATTGGTGATCCTGATCTCCTGCAGATATCGGTTGCTGAGTTCCAGGGTGAACTGCTTGTTAAGCACCGGATTGGGGAAGACTTTGACATCCAGGGAGCTGAAGGCAGCCTCATTCCCCATGGTTCCGGAACCATCGGGTTTACTGCCGGATTCTGCCCTTACAGCCAGACAGAAAACTGCAACCATCAGCAAAAAGGATATCAAAAACTTCTTCATACCTTAATATACAGAACAAACTAGCATACAAATATAATGCCTTTTTTTGTTTAGACGGAAATAATTCAAAAAAGTTGCATGGCACGTGCTAGATCTTCGGGCGTGTCGATTCCGAAACCGGCGTAGAGGGTTTCTGCGACCTTGATCCGGTAGCCGTTTTCTAACCAGCGCAGTTGTTCCAGCGATTCTGCGGTTTCCAGTTCCCCGGGGGGGAGCAGGGTGATTTCCTGTAAAACACCCTTCAGATAACCGTACAGGCCGACATGCGCCCAGAAAGTATGATGGTTCAGCCAGTCGCGGACTTCTATACCCCGGACATGGGGGATGACCGACCTGCTGAAGTAAATCGCATCGCCATTTGCCCCGATAACCACCTTGGGTTTGTTAGGATTTGCGAGTTCGTCAGGATCCTTGATTTTCCGGACAAGGGTCACTATCTGAACCCCCGGAGTGAAGCACGCCGTCAATTCGGCAATTTGCCGGGGTGAGATAAAAGGTTCGTCCCCCTGAACATTGATAACCACATCGAAGTCGGTTTCGGAAGAGAGGATCCGGGCGGCTTCGGCACAACGATCGGTTCCGCTGGTATGGAGGGGGGAGGTCATCACGACATTTCCGCCGAATTCCCTGACGGTACTGGCAATTTCCTCATGGTCGGTAGCGACCCACACCTCTGCAACGGCCGGTTTTACCTTTTCTACCACCCGTTGAATCATCGGTTTTCCGTGAATCAGGGCCAGGGGTTTCCCTAAAAACCGGGAGGAGTGATACCTGGCGGGAATGATGACAATAGGTTTCATCTGCTTAAATTATTATGTTGTAATGGTTCACTTAGTGAAACACAAGTAATGACCATGTGGTTATTGTTGCGGCTATTATCCGTTTCAGCGGTCGCAAAGAACCGCTTCGCAATTTCATTTCGGTTGGTGGATCATCGCGTATGGTCATTTCATCAGGCACGAATTTATCCTGGACAAATATACCTTTTCCTTTATTAAGTTGTAAAATAGCCTTTGAGGAAACAATTCCGCCGAAAAATCGTAAATTTGCAGACTTTCGGGAAATTATGGATGTACAGGCTATCAAACAGCGTTTTGGGATAATCGGCAACTCGCCCGACCTGAACCGGGCTATCGAGGTGGCCGTTCAGGTGGCGCCCACCGACCTCACAGTGCTGATTACGGGGGAAAGCGGAACGGGAAAGGAGATTTTTCCGCAGATCATCCATTATCATTCAGCCCGCAAACATGGAAAGTATATTGCCGTAAACTGCGGCGCCATACCCGAAGGAACAATAGATTCCGAGTTATTCGGTCATGAAAAGGGAGCCTTTACAGGTGCTTTGTCCGACCGGAAAGGATATTTTGAAGAGGCTGACGGTGGAACCATTTTCCTCGATGAGATCGGTGAACTGCCACTCGCGACCCAGGTGAGGTTGCTCAGGGTCCTTGAAACAGGTGAATTCATCAAGGTGGGTTCCTCCAAAGTCCTGAAAACCAATGTCAGGGTAATTGCTGCCACCAACATGGATCTGGCCATGGCCATCAACACGGGGAGATTCCGCGAAGACCTTTTCTACCGGCTTAATACGGTGCCCATCATCGTCCATCCGTTGCGTCACCGGAGCGACGACATTTACCTCCTTTTCCGTAAATTCGCTTCCGATTTTGCCGAAAAATACCGAATGCCCCCCATCCGTCTTGAAGAGGATGCACAAATGATCCTTGCCGGTTACCACTGGCCGGGAAATGTCAGGCAGTTGAAAAACATCACAGAGCAAATTTCCATTATCGAACCCAACCGCAACATTACCGGTGCGATCCTGAGGAAATACCTGCCTCATGATGAAAGGAAAAACCTGCCTGCCCTGGTGTCGAATCCCTTTGAAAAGAACTTTTCCAGTGAAAGGGAAATCCTCTACCAGGTTCTTTTCGATATGAAGAAAGATGTTAACGATCTCAAAAAACTCGTTCTTGGTATTATGAAGGATCGTGAAGGGGATATAATGGCGGAAGAGCATGCCCACATTATAAGAAATCTTTACCATGACGATGTGGCGGTGGTGACTGAAAAGAAGACAGCGCCTTCCCTGAAGATTGATCATTTTGAAAAGGTTAACATCCAGGATACCGAGGAGTTCGTTGAAGAATCCCTCTCTTTGGAAGACAAAGAGATTGAACTGATCAGGAAAGCGCTGGAGAAACATGGCGGAAAAAGGAAATTCGCCGCCCAGGAACTTGGCATCTCAGAGCGCACTCTCTACCGGAAAATCAAGGAGTACAACATCAATGCCTGACCTATGACCGATGTGATTATACCCAATGGCCGGAGGGCAGCTCTCCTGATGATCTTCATCGCCGCCCTGTGGCTGCCCGGATGTAAAGTCAGTTACAGTTTCACAGGGGCCAACATTTCGGCCGATGTAAAAACATTCTCCGTTTATTACTTTCCCAACAGGGCCCGGCTGGTCAATCCGACCCTCAGCAATGACCTGACGGAGAAACTGAAGGAAAAAATGCTCAGGCAGACCTCCCTGAAAGAGGAAGCCGAAAACGGAGATCTGGTTTTCGAAGGGCAGATTACCGATTATGCAGTAAGGCCTATGGCCATTCAAAAGGAGGACCTGGCAGCCCAAAACCGGCTTACCGTGACCATCAGGCTGAAATATACCAACAATAAAGACCATGAGGCGGATTTCGACCGCACCTTTTCTGCCTACGAGGATTTCTCCAGCTCCCTGAGTCTGAATGATGTGGAAAGCAACATAGTCCCTGAAATCCTTGAAAAACTGCTGGATGATATCTTCAATGCAACGATAGCCAACTGGTAATGAAAGCAGCTGAATTTTTCAGATTATACGGGGACCCTGAGAGGCTCGGTGATGCCACGCTTCCCGCACTGAAGCAGATGGTTGGTGATTTCCCGTGGTTCCGGGAGGGGTGGATGTTGTACCTCAAGAATCTGAAACTCCTCAACCATCCTGATTATGATCTCCTTTTGCTGACCGTCGCTCTTCGTTGCAATGACAGAAAACGGCTGAAAAGGTTGCTGGAAGGCAACCGGAATGTATATCCGCAGAACTCCAGTTTCGGCGGGGAATACCTGGCCTCAGACCTCGGGGGGGGTGAGACGGGGTCTTCTGTCGCAGGAAATCAGGAAGGCTCCGGAAAACTCAGGCTGATAGAACAGTTTTTGGAAAACGGGGCTACCTTTCAAAATCTGCCAGGCGACGCAAGCCCCAAATCCGGGATTGATCTTGCCGAGAAAGCAACAGAACCCAATGACGAAATCATCACACTGACTTTTGCGGAATTACTGGTGAGCCAATCCAAATATGAAGAAGCCATCGAAGCTTTTAACAAATTAAGTTTGAGAATTCCGGGAAAAAGTATTTACTTTGCAGCCCGCATTGAAGAAGTGAAAAAGAAAATGAACCATTAATAGTTGCGAAAATGTACACATTAATTCTCGTCCTGATATTCATTGTATGTGTCTTGCTGGTTCTCATTGTATTGGTTCAGAACTCCAAGGGGGGCGGACTGGCAAGTAATTTCCAGGCATCCACCCAGATTGCAGGTGTTCGCAAGACGGCCGATTTTCTGGAAAAGACCACATGGACACTGGCAGGGGCTTTGCTGCTGCTGGCCATTATGGGATCGGCCTTTATTCCCCGTGATCGTGCAAGTGCTGATCAATCAATGGTCCAGGAACAGATCAGCAATGTTGTCGATCCCAACCAGGTTCCCGTATTTCCGACCTCAGTCCCGGAAGAAAACAGCGGAGATTCTGGAAATTGACATTTTTCCCTGATCAGCTATGGAGAGGCTGCCATGTAACCCGCATGGCAGCCTTTTCAATTGGTACCGGTACTTGAAGCCCGACCCCTTCTTCGCTCCCGGGCAGGCAACTCACCTGTTATGTCAGAGTGTCATGGAATCTGTCAGTTAACGTAAAATGCAGATTTTCAGAATTTAACATTCTTTTTCCCGGTGCCGATCCACCCCTTGGGGTGAAAAAATGGCAAACGCTATTGCCAAGGTCCGTAATTTTCCAGATTGGCACAAAATATGATTGGCAGGGATTGTGAAATTTTAAAACATTTGTCTAACAATAAAAATGAAGCAATGACAGAATTAAAAGGTAAAATTCTCGCGGGGAAGATCCTTGTATTACCCCAGGAGGCTGAAACAAAAACAGCAAGCGGCATTATCATTCCTGATTCGGCAAAGGAAAAGCCACAAGTAGGAACAGTTGTACTGGTAGGCGCTGCCAAAAAGGATGAACCTATGGAACTGAAAAAAGGGGACACTGTCTATTACGGCAAGTATTCGGGGAGTACCCTGACCCTCGACGGTGTTGATTATTTACTTATGTCGCAGACCGATATCCTTTACATTCAGTAATTTGAGGAAAAGTAAACTTAAAAGAAAGATATTATGGCAAAAGAGATTAAAAACAATATTGAAGCGCGCAATCTTTTAAAGAATGGCGTAGACAGGCTTGCAGATGCAGTGAAGGTTACCCTGGGACCGAAAGGCCGGAATGTAGTCATTGAGAAGAAATTTGGTGCTCCTCAGATCACCAAGGATGGTGTTACGGTCGCCAAAGAGATTGAACTTGAAGATGCATACGAAAACCTGGGAGCTCAGATGGTTAAGGAAGTAGCATCCAAAACCAGTGATGATGCAGGTGACGGAACCACGACAGCCACCGTGTTGGCGCAGGCGATCGTTTCTGTCGGACTGAAGAATGTTGCTGCCGGAGCGAATCCGATGGACCTCAAGCGTGGGATCGACAAAGCCGTTCAAAAGGTGGTAGAAAGCCTGAAAGCGCAATCCCAGAACGTCGGTGACGACTATGCAAAAATCGAATCGGTGGCCAAAGTCTCAGCCAACAACGATGATACGATCGGGAAGCTGATCGCCGAAGCCATGGAGAAAGTCCACAAAGAAGGTGTCATTACCATTGAAGAATCGAAAGGCACCGATACCTATGTTGACGTAGTGGAGGGGATGCAGTTTGACCGTGGATATATCTCCCCTTATTTCGTGACCGATACTGAAAAAATGTCAGCCGATCTGGAGAATCCCTATATTCTGATCCATGACAAGAAGATCAGCACCATGAAAGATCTTTTACCGGTGCTGGAGCAGACCGCCCAAAGTGCCCGTCCACTGCTGATTATCGCCGAAGATGTGGATGGCGAAGCCCTGGCGACTTTGGTTGTCAACAGGTTGCGTGGCGCCCTCAAGGTAGCCGCGGTGAAAGCCCCCGGTTTTGGTGACCGCCGCAAGGAGATGCTCGAAGATATAGCCGTGTTGACGGGTGGTAATGTAATCACCGAAGAAAAGGGAATGAAACTCGAACAGACCACCCTTGACATGCTGGGCCGCGCCGAAAGGGTGACCATTGACAAGGAAAATACCACCATCGTTGGCGGTCATGGCGAATCCAAATTGATAAGTTCCCGGGTAGGGATGATCAAAAAGCAGATCGAACTGACCACTTCCGATTATGACCGTGAAAAGTTGCAGGAACGCCTTGCCAAACTGGCGGGTGGTGTGGCCGTGATTTACGTGGGCGCTGCCTCCGAAATGGAAATGAAGGAAAAGAAAGACCGTGTCCATGATGCACTCAGTGCAACCCGTGCCGCTGTTGAGGAAGGTATCGTTCCCGGCGGCGGAGTGGCCTATATCCGCGCTATCAATTCCCTCCAGGGGATTAAGGTCGAAAACGACGATGAGCAGACAGGCATCGAGATCGTAAAACGCGCCATCGAAGAACCCCTTCGCCAGATCGTCAACAATGCCGGCAAAGAAGGCGCCGTTATCGTGCAGAAAGTCCGCGACGGCAAAGGTGACTTCGGATTCAATGTGCGCGTGGGTGAATACCAGAATCTTTTCGAAGGTGGCGTCATCGACCCCGCAAAAGTGACAAGGGTGGCCCTGGAAAATGCCGCATCAATCGCCGGAATGCTACTTACCACCGAGGCCGTAATCGTGGAAATCAAAGAAGATAAACCTGCCATGCCCAACCCCGGAATGGGCGGAGGAATGGGAGGAATGATGTAAAATCTTCTGTATGGATATTTATAAAAAGGCTGTCTCCTCAGGACAGCCTTTTTTTATGGTTCCGGCCGCAAACCCTGTCCCCCAAATTCCTGATGTTTGTCAGATAGTGTTATTGAACACATTGCTGTAAATAATAAATATCAGATAAACAGAACTTAAATTTTTTGTTTTTTGACCATCGTTCTGCATTATTCCGGTTCAACTTGGTTACATTTGCCTTATTAATTTAAACACAAAAGTATGAAAGCTGAGATTAATGAGTTCATGGAAAGCCTGAAACAGAGAACTCCCGGGGAGAAGGAGTTTCATCAGGCCGTTCAGGAGGTTGCTGAATCGGTTTGGGATTTTTATATGCAGAACCCGAAATACCGGAAAAATAAAATTCTGGAACGCATGTGTGAGCCGGAGCGGACGATTATTTTCCGGGTTCCCTGGGTGGATGACCACGGTGAGGTGCAGATCAACAGGGGTTACAGGGTGGAGTTTAACTCCGCCATAGGACCCTACAAGGGGGGGATCCGATTTCATGCGACGGTCACCCTGAGCATTTTGAAATTCCTTGGTTTTGAACAGACCTTCAAGAACAGTTTGACCACCCTGCCCATGGGTGGAGGAAAAGGAGGCTCTGATTTCAGCCCGAAAGGGAAGTCCGACGGTGAGATCATGCGTTTCTGCCAGTCTTTCATGAATGAGCTTTTCCGCCATATTGGTCCCGACACCGACGTACCTGCAGGTGATATCGGTGTGGGTGGGCGTGAGGTAGGCTACATGTTCGGCCAGTATAAGCGGCTGCGCAACGAATTCACGGGAGTTTTCACCGGAAAGGGGATCGGCTGGGGGGGAAGCCTTATTCGTCCTGAAGCCACCGGATTTGGCGCCGTTTACTTTGTGCGCCATATGCTGAAAAGGCTGGGCAAGGATATCGCCGGCCATACCTTTGCCATTTCGGGCTTCGGAAATGTTGCCTGGGGTGCCGTCTCCAAAATTAACGAATTGGGCGGCAAGGTAGTCACCATTTCCGGTCCCGACGGATATGTCTATGATCCTGACGGGATTTCGGGCGACAAGATCAATTATATGCTGGAACTCAGGGCCAGCAACCAGGATATCGTAGAGCCCTATTCCAAAAAGTTCGGGGTGAAATTCGTCCCCGGAAAAAAACCTTGGGTTGAAAAGTGTGACATTGCCATTCCGTGTGCCACCCAGAATGAACTCAACGTGGATGATGCGGCAGATCTGGTGAAGAACGGATGCTGGCTGGTCGCCGAAGCCTCCAATATGGGATGTACCGCCGAAGCTGTGGAGTATCTGAAGGAACATATCGATTTCGCTCCGGGGAAGGCGGTCAATGCCGGAGGAGTGTCCGTATCGGGACTGGAAATGACCCAGAACAGCATGCGTTACAACTGGTCGCGCGAAGAGGTCGACCAAAGGCTCCAGATTATCATGCAGGATATCCATGAGACCTGTGTGAAATTCGGCAGCGGAGGGAAAAGGATTGACTATGTGAAGGGTGCCAATATCGGAGGCTTTGTGAAAGTCGCCGAAGCCATGCTGGCTCAGGGTATTGTCTGATGCGCAAATGCTGATCGACACCCATTCGCATCTCTATTCCGATGATTATTCCGATGACAGGGAAGCTGTGATTGCCAGGGCCCTGTCATCGGATGTCGGGAAAATCATCCTTCCCAACATCGATTCCAGATCAGTTACCGGATTGCTGACAGTTGCCCATGACCATCCGGAGGTCTGCTTCCCGCTTATGGGACTCCATCCTTCTTCTGTCGGAGAGGCGTACGTGGCGGAACTGGACCGGATCACCGGGTGGTTTTCACGGGAGACATTCTTTGGCGTCGGAGAGATCGGTATTGACCTGTACTGGGATAAAACCCGGCAACGGCAGCAGGAAGATGTCTTCAGACAGCAACTCCGGCTTGCCCGGACCCTGAGGCTTCCCGTCGTTATCCATGTCAGGGAATCCTTCAGGGAAGTATATGCCATATTGGAGGCGGAACAGGAGGGTTCCCTTACCGGGGTTTTCCACTGTTTTTCCGGTAACGGGGAGGAAGCCCGCATGGTTATCGATGCTGGCTTTTTCCTGGGCATCGGGGGAGTGGTCACCTTTAAAAACAGCTCCCTCCCGGGGGTCCTTGAAAAAGCTGGACCACACCGGTTGGTACTGGAAACCGACTCCCCCTGGCTGAGCCCCGCCCCCCACCGCGGAAAAAGAAACGAACCTGGGTACCTGGTCCATGTGGCTGACAAAGTAGCTGCCATCTTCAGCGTCTCCAGCGAGGAAATCGCTGAAATAACCACTGCCAATGCCCGTTCTCTCTTCAGGATTTGATTCAATCCGTCATCATTCGAAGCGGAGGGTTACGAGCGTCAAGGGAATGGAGCGGGGAATCCTTAAGTCTCGTATCTTTGTATTGTAAATTTCTTTCAGCGTCAATATGAACCAGCATCTGCAGCAAACGGGATCGGTCCTGATCATTTACACGGGAGGCACCATCGGGATGGTTCAGAACCCGGTGACGGGAAGCCTGTCACCTGTACGGTTTGACCAAATCATGGAGGAGGTGCCTGAACTGAACAAATTTGGCTACCGGATCAAGTCGGTGACTTTTAATCCTCCGATCGATTCGTCAAACGTGACGCCGGAAATCTGGGAGAGAATTGCCCTGACCATCAAAAAGAATTACAACCATTTTGACGGGTTTGTCATTCTTCACGGCACCGACACCATGGCATATACCGCCTCTGCGCTGAGTTACATGTTTGTGAATCTTGACAAGCCGATTATCCTCACCGGAGCGCAATTGCCCATTGGTACCCTGCGCACCGACGGGAAGGAGAATCTGATCACCTCCGTGGAGATTGCCGCAGCACGGAAGAACGGAATGGCTCTGGTGCCTGAGGTTTGCATCTATTTCGATTTCAATCTTTTCAGGGGAAACAGGAGCGTCAAACAGGATTCCGAGAATTTCAGCGCTTTCGTTTCTGAGAATTATCCGGCGCTGGCGACCGCCGGCGTGGATATCAGGTACAGGTCGGAATTCATCCACTATCCCGAAAACAGGGGGATTTTAAAGGTGCAGACAGGATTTGACGATCATGTGGTCATTCTGAAAATGTTTCCCGGCATCGGACAGAAGGTTGCGGAACAGATTCTCGGGATGCCCGGGTTGAAAGGGGTGGTTCTTGAATCTTACGGATCGGGGAATGTCCCCACGTCGAAATGGTTTCTGGCGGCTATCCGGAAGGCCATCAGAAGGGGAGTGATCATCCTCAACGTGTCGCAATGCCAGGGAGGCAGCGTTCAGATGGGGCAGTATGAGACCAGTGTGGATCTTCTCAATGCCGGGGTGGTGAGCGGCAACGACATGACCACCGAGGCGGCTATCACCAAGCTGATGTTCCTGCTGGCACAGGGATTGACCAGGGAGGAAGTCAAAATGTACCTGAAAAAAAGTCTTTGTGGCGAAATAAAAGAGTAAGGTGACAACATTTCGTTTTTTTTCGTATTTTGCAGCGCTTTAACAGGAATGCAGGATTCCGGAGAGGTGTAGGAGTGGCTGAACTAGCACGCCTGGAAAGCGTGTGTTCCCCAAAAGGGAACCGGGGGTTCGAATCCCCCTCTCTCCGCTCTTTTTAATATTTTTAAACCAGACTTTTGAAGAATCAGGAATTCTCATCTGAAATTAGTTTGACGAAATGTCGAAAAAAATGGCTGCTGTTTTTGAATAATGTTAATGATATTATAAATTTGGGACAAAATTTAACGACAAAAATCAAAAAGATTATTAATTAAATTCAAAACGATTATGAAAAAACTTTTCGCGTTGATTGCAGTATTTGGGATGCTTCTCTTTGTTGCATCAAACTCTGTTGTTGCCCAGGATCAGCCGGCAGCCACCACGACGGCGGTGGACAGCTCAGGTACGGCAGCTGCTGATGAGGCTGTTGCAGCCGACCCCGTTGAAGAGGTTGCCGCTAAGGCTGAAGAGGGACAATCGCTTCACAGTGCCTTGAAACAGAAATTCATCGAAGGAGGTCCTATCTGGATGACCCCGATCCTGATCTGTCTTGTTCTCGGTCTGGCATTCTGTATTGAAAGGATAATCTACCTGAATCTTTCCACATCAAATACCAAAAAGTTGCTGGGTAAGATTGAAGATGCACTCAACAATGGTGGAATTGAAGCTGCCAAAGAAGTATGCCGCAATACCAGGGGCCCGGTGGCCAGTATTTTTTATCAGGGATTGGACAGATCACACCAAGGTCTGGATTTGGCTGAAAAATCAGTGGTCGCTTATGGCGGGGTGCAGGCCAGTTTGTTGGAAAAAAACCTGAGCTGGGTCGGTCTCTTTATTGCTCTGGCACCTATGTTCGGGTTCCTTGGAACGGTTGTGGGGATGATCGCAGCTTTCGATGCAATCGAGCAAGCCGGTGATATTAGCCCTTCACTTGTTGCTGCAGGTATCAAGGTGGCTTTGATCACAACCGTGGGTGGTTTGATCGTGGCTATTATCCTCCAGGTGTTTTACAACTACTTCCTTAGCAAAATCGACAACCTGGTCGGCGACATGGAAGATTCGTCCATTGCATTTATTGACTTGTTGGTAAAGCACAACCTTAAAAATGCATAGTATGAAGAAATTAAATATCCCCTTCCTTACCCTGTTGGTCGTAAGTGTGGTCTCCCTGATCCTGATCATTTCACTTGTGGCAAGTATCAGCAGCGATCTCACCGATTCGGCAATGGGTAACTGGATCACAATCAACCTGAGGTGGGCGTATGTTTTGCTCTTTTTAGCGGTGGTTGTTCTCATCCTGTTTGCTTTGTTCCAGTTTTTCAGCAACCTGAAATCTGCCAAAGGGGGACTGTTCGGAATTGCTGCCGTTCTCCTCATCGTTTTGATTTCCTGGTTACTTGGATCAAGCGAATATCCGCAATTCTTCGGCGTTGAGAAGTTTATCGCTGATGGTACCATCACACCTACCATCACCAGAGTAATTGATACCGCCTTGTATTCGACGTATATTATCTTTGGATTGGCAATTCTTGCTTTGATTTATTCATCAGTGAGCCGTTACTTTAAGTAATCTGATGTAATTTTTCTTAATCGGTTAAAATTGAAAGTATGAGAAAACCACCTGAAATACCTTCAGCGTCTTTGGCCGACATCGCTTTTCTCCTCCTTATCTTCTTCCTGACCACTTCGTCGATGGATACAGATATAGGGCTTGAGAGGCGCTTGCCGCCATTGGCGCCTGATGTAGAACAAGATGATGCTCCGCCGATCAAAGAGAGAAATGTATTTATCGTTTTGGTCAATAAGGATAACCAATTGCTGGTAGAAGGTGAATGGCTTCAGATCGGACAATTGCGTGAAAAGGCCAAGGAGTTCCTTGAGAATCCGAATGACTCTGAAAACCTCCCTGAAAAAGAGATTAAAGAAGTTGACTTTTTCGGGGAAATGCCAATAACCAAAGGGGTCATTTCGTTACAGAACGATTTGGGTACACAATACGGTGTTTATCTGGAAGTCCAGAACGAATTGGTTGGGGCAGTCAATGAACTCAGGAATGAACTGGCCATGTCTAAATTCGGCAAACCTTTGGCTATGCTGACTAAAGAACAGCAGGATGCTATCCGGGAAATTTACCCGCAACGTATATCTGAAGCTGAACCCAAAAGAGTAGGAGTTAAATAATATGGCAAGATTTAGAAAAGCGAAGAAAGAGTTGCCGGCTATATCAACTGCCTCTCTACCTGACATTGTTTTCATGCTTCTGTTCTTTTTTATGTCAGTGGTAAAGATGAGGGATGTTACTGTGATGGTCAGGCAATCCTTACCGCAAGGCACGGAACTTACCAAATTAGAGAAGAAGAGTTTGGTCAGTAACATTTACGTCGGTGTGCCGCACAATCAGTATATCGGAGTATACGGAAGCGAACCCAGAATTCAGTTGAATGACCAGTTCGCGGAAGTCAGTGATATCGTCAATTTTATTGTGGTTGAAAGGCAAGCCAGGGATGAAGCTGAAGTCCCGCTGATGGTTACTTCATTGAAGATCGATGAATATACCCAGATGAAGATTGTACAGGATATCAAGCAAGAGCTCCGTAGAGCTTCTGCCTTGCATATCAACTATTCTGCAAAGAAAAGGATTGACAATCAGTAATCTGTTAAGGTAAACGAGTTTTAGAGAGGTTGTTTCTTCAGGGAACAACCTCTCTTTCATTTAGGCGGCTGCTGAATTGTCAAAAACAGTTCTTTTAGCTGTTCTTCACTGATCGGCGAAGGGGAATCATTCATCACATCCCGTCCCGAATTGTTCTTGGGGAAGGCAATGACATCACGTATGGAATCCAAACCGGCGAACATGGATACCAACCTGTCGAAGCCGAAGGCGATGCCGGCATGGGGAGGCGCTCCGTATTTAAAGGCGTTCATGAGAAATCCGAATTGTGCCTCTGCCTGTTCAGGGGTAAATCCCAATACCTTGAACATCGCCGACTGAAGGGCAGCGTCAAAGATCCGCACCGATCCGCCGCCGATCTCCACGCCGTTGATCACCAGGTCGTAAGCGTTGGCCCTTACTTTTCCGGGATCGCTGTTAAGGAGGGGGATATCTTCCGGTTTCGGAGAAGTGAAGGGGTGGTGCATGGCCGACCATCTGCCGTTTTCTTCGTTCCATTCCAGGAGGGGGAAATCGACCACCCACAACGGCTGGAAGGTGCCTTTGGGGCGTAGCCCCAGCCGGTTCCCCATCTCCAGACGAAGATTCCCCAGAGCAGTCAGCGTTTTCTCCCGTTCCCCGGGAATGACCAGGATGAGATCGCCCGTCCTGGCTCTGAAATGGAAGGCAAGGTCTTTCAGTTCTTCGGGATTGAAATATTTGTCGATGGAGGAACGGATGGTCCCGTCTTCGTTCATTTTCAAATAAATCAGCCCTTTGGCCCCGATCTGGGGCCTTTTGATCCATTCGGTGAGTTCGTCGAGTTGTTTGCGGGTATACTCCCCGCATCCTTCGGCACAGATCCCTCCGACGTATTCCGCTCCGTCGAAAACGGGAAATCCCTTTCCTCTTGCGCTGGAGGTGAGGTCAACGATTTTCATACCGAAGCGGATGTCGGGCTTGTCAGATCCGTAGTTTTCCATAGCTCCGCCATAGGAGAGTCTGGGAAAGGCGCCGGTTTCGACGCCAAGGATTTCCAGGAGCAGGTGACGGGTCAGCCCTTCGAAAGTAATCAGCACGTCCTCCTGTTCCACGAACGACATTTCGCAGTCTATCTGGGTGAATTCAGGCTGCCTGTCGGCGCGGAGGTCTTCGTCCCGGAAGCATTTGACAATCTGGAAATATTTATCAAAACCGGCAACCATCAGCAGTTGCTTGAAGATCTGGGGCGACTGGGGCAAGGCATAGAATTCCCCGGGATTCATGCGGGAAGGGACCACGAAGTCGCGGGCTCCTTCCGGGGTCGATTTGATCATCACCGGGGTTTCAACCTCGATGAATCCTTTTTCTGAAAGGTAGTTGCGTGTTGCCTGCGCTATCCGGGCCCTGAGAAAAAGGTTTTGCTGAACCGCCGGACGGCGGAGATCCAGGTAGCGGTATTTCATCCGGAGGTCATCGCCTCCGTCGGTGTCGTTCTGGATGGTAAAGGGGGGCAGGATGGAAGGGCTCAGTACCTTGATGGCGCTTATCTCTACCTCGATATCACCTGTGGGAAGTTGCTTGTTTTTGCTGCTCCGTTCCCTGACTTTCCCTTTCACCTGAATCACAAATTCCCTTCCGAGGGTGGCTGCCTGTTCCCGGATACCGGCGTCTGTTTTTTCATCGGTTACCAGTTGGGTGATGCCATACCTGTCGCGCAGGTCTATGAAAGTCATAGCTCCCAGATCCCGAATCCGCTGAACCCAGCCGGCCAGGATTACTTCCGTACCGCAGTGTTCGACCCTTAATTCGCCGCATGTGTTTGTTCTGTACATAAATCAATGTATTAGACAGGTTGCGAAAGTAGCCAATTTTTAGCAATTTTATACCGCAGTCCGAAGAAGGGCTGATCAAACAAATGCGTTATGGCAGAGCTTTTCGGGGATGAATACTTTATGGAAAGGGCGCTGGGGGAAGCGCGGCTGGCTTTTGAGAAAGGAGAGGTCCCCGTCGGGGCGGTGGTGGTATGTGCGGGACGGATCATTGCCCGGGCGCACAATCTGACGGAACTGCTGAATGATGTGACAGCCCATGCCGAAATGCAGGCCATTACGGCTGCTGCCAACACCTTGGGGGGGAAGTACCTTGACCAATGTACCGTTTATGTAACCGTAGAACCCTGCGTCATGTGCGCCGGTGCCCTGGCCTGGGCGCAGGCGGGAAGAGTCGTCTTCGGCGCTCCCGATGAAAAAAGAGGCTACCAGAAATTCGCACCTGACGTTCTGCATCCCAAAACCGAGGTCACAGAAGGTATCCGCGGGAAGGAATGTGCCGCACTCATGAAAGAATTCTTTGCTGCCAGGCGATCCTGATGCGGCTACCCCCCTCCCCGGGCTATTTTACTACAACCGTACTGCTTCTTTACCGGAGTTGTAGTTGATATTCGAATGATCTCCTCCCCGGGCTATTTTACTACAACCGTTCTGCTTCCCTTGCCTGTGGCGTCAAAAGCCTTCAGCTGCACTTCTCCTCTGACAGGAACGGGATTCCTGTATTCCGGAGACTGGATGGAAGGTTCCCCCCCATCGGTGGAGTAACGGATTTTCAAGCCGGGATATTCAATGTTGGCTTTTAACATGCCCTCTTCGATGACGGCCCCCGGAGGAGGTAGTCGGTAGTTGAAACCCCCGAAAAGTCTGCTCAGGCGTGACAGCTCACGCTTGCCCAAAACGTTGGCAAACTGGTTCCATCCCTCGTCCATCAGCTGTTGGCGCCGCATAGGATTGGCTTCGCCTTCCCAGGGGCGTTCTTTTCCCCATGCCGTTTCGGCGAGACCGATCATTTTGGGAAGCGCATAGTATTCCAGCATTTGGGGACCCCTGATGGTTTCAGCCCACAACTGGGCCTGCATTCCCATGATGTTTTTCCGGGCCTCCGGCTTCAGCCTTTCCATCCCGGCATACGCCGTCGCAGGATCAATGTCGCGACCCATCCCCGTCTTCAGGTTGGTGACAAAAGAGTTCCAGGGGGCGAATTGCCAGGGATTGCGGACATTGCAGAAACCTCCCCAATAGAGTCCGGGCTCCCGGGGATCCTTGCTGTAAGCAAAGTCAAAGTAAAAATTGGAGACGTCGCACATCACCACGGGATATCCGGCATTGGCCAGGCGATAGGAGAGGTTGGCCCACTGTCCCAGGTTGTTCCACGCCCAGGGAATTACCTCGCCGCCGGCAAAAGCCGGATTCGGGACGTATTTCCCCTCTTCGTTCTTCAGCAGGGCGACTTCCTCCCAACCCCCCGCCTTCAGATTGCGGGCTTTCAGAATTTCCACAGTTCGCTTCAGGAAGTAGCTCTGCAGGTTCTTGGGATCCCTGATTTCAGGCATGCCTTCCATCAGTTTGGCACACAGCGGCGATTGGGTCCATACTCCCTCGGGAACTTCATCCCCTCCGGTATGGAAAATTTCTAGGGGCACCCCGGCGTCAGCGTACATCCCGATGATTTCGTCAATGACAGTCTCATAGAATTTGTAAACCGATTCCCTGGCCACGCAAACCACATTGTCGTTGTAATGCTGTGCTGAATTGTATACCGACTGGTCATCGGGATCGATCAGCCTGAATTCTTCAGCCTTTTCTTCATTCCCTTCCATCATGAATTTCCGGTAGCGGGCTTCCATAGCCCGGATGGCTGCCCGGGAGTGCCCGGGGAAGTTGATGGTAGGGAGAATCCGGATATGACGCTGGTGGGCGTACCTGAGGATCTCCATGAAATCGTCACGGGAATAAAATCCGCTGCCGGTAGATCCTTCGGCATCGGGGAAAGGTCCCGACCCATAGGCGGGATGGAGCATGTCAACACCGTCTTTGGTGGTGTGTCCCCTGCGTGAGGCGACCTCCGTCAGTTCCGGGAGACTGGCGATGGCGATTCTCCATCCCTCGTCTTCCGCGAGATAGAGCTGCATGGTGTTGAGCTTGTAACAAGCCATGATGTCAATCATTTTTTTCACGGTTTCCTTGCTCTGGAAGTTACGGGCCACATCGATGTGGAGGCTGCGGAAGGGGAATCGCGGAGCATCCTCGATCTCCGTGGCCGGAAGTCCCGACTGACCGGTACCCGCATCTGCGGGAACCAGGGCCATCAGGGTCATCATGCCGTAAAAAACACCGGCGGGATCACTTCCGTAGATGACCACCGAGGGGTCTTCCCTGATTTCCAGTTTATAGGCTTCACGGGATACGCCGTTGACCGTCATGGGTCTCAATCCCAGGAAGATGGCGTTGGCCCGGGGCTCTTCAGCTTCTTTGGGAGTTACGGCACTGCCGGCAATTCTGCCCAACACGGCGGCGGCATACCCGGCTTCCTGTTCCAGACCCTTTTGGTAGAAGAGTTGCGGAACATCGCTGAAAAATACCGTTTTCCCCGGAAACCTGGCGGAGACGGGCGTGGGAACCACTGCTGGCAGCGATTCCACCGGCACGTCGTGGAGCTTCCCGTTGTTCCGGAAGGTGGTTTCCGGGGTGGGAAGGGGCTCGTAATCGTTGCGGTGACGGTTGACTTGTTCCGGTTCCGTAAATGGTTCAAGGGTATAGTCTGATACGGCGACAATGGATTTCTCAGCTCCATCCTTACCGTAGAAGACAAAATAAAGGCCCAGAGGCGCGTCCGACTCCTTGATCAGCCATGCTTCCGACTCATAAACAATTTCAGCTTTTTCTCCCGGTTTCAACAAAAACCCTCCGGCAGGAGAAAGCCTGTACCAATCCCCGCTGATGCGCGTGATCAATGCATTACCTTCCGTATTCCTGACTTCGCGGGGGGTTTGGTTATAAAACAACGCCCAGTTGTTTTCGTCGAGGGTGAAACCGCTTTTATTTTCAATAGTAAATTGCGCTTTTACTCCCGGCTGGTCGGCATATTCATTGCTGATCACCTTCCAGCTTACGGTAAGTTGATCACCCGAAGGCACTTTCTGCTGGTCACAACGGGTGAACATAAACAGAAGCATGCATAAAAAAACATGAAACGATATTTTTTTCATAGCGGAAAAATATTTAGTTTGGCTCATTATATATTCGCCAAAGATAATTGAACCAATTGAAAGTAACCCTGATAAAAACCCGATATTGATGAAACAGAATCAAAGGCTGATTTCCCTGGATGCCTTCCGCGGTTTCACCATCGCATCCATGATCATGGTGAACAATCCCGGAAGTTGGAGCCATGTGTATGCTCCGTTGTTGCACAAGCCCTGGAACGGGATTACCCCTACCGACCTGATTTTTCCGTTTTTCATTTTCATTGTGGGGGTATCCGTTGCTCTGGCTTATACCAAAAGGGTGGCGGCTGGTGTGTCGCAAAGAGAGATGGTCAGGAAGATTGTCTGGCGTTCGGTAAAAATCTTTGCCGTTGGAATTTTCCTGGCGCTCTATCCCCGCTTTAATTTCGGGGAGTTGCGGGTAGCCGGCGTACTTCAGCGGATTGCCATCGTTTTTCTGGTCTGCGCCCTTCTCTTTTTGAAGGTGGGGTGGAAGAGGCAGGCCATTGTTGCGGGATGTTTGCTGGTCGGTTACTGGTTGTCCATGATGTTTCTCCCCACCCCCGGGTATGGAAAGCCCATGCTTGAGCCTGGGGTGAACCTGGCTGCCTGGATAGATTCTTTCCTGTTGCCGGGGAGGATGTGGCAGAAAACCTGGGACCCGGAGGGGGTGTTCAGCACCTTGCCGGCCATTGCCACGGGGATCACCGGCATGCTGGCGGGAACGCTCATCCTGAGCAAAAACAGCATGGAAAGGAAAATCATATGGCTCTTCACGGCAGGATTTCTGGCAGCTACCCTGGGTGTGGTCTGGAGCTGGCATTTCCCCCTCAACAAGGGTTTGTGGACCAGCTCCTTTGTGATGGCCACCTCCGGACTGGCTTCCATGACGCTGGCGGCGAGCCTTTTCCTGGTTGACCATCTCGGCTATACGAAATACGCAAAACCCTGGGTCATCTTCGGCTCAAATGCCATTTCGGTGTATGTGCTGGCCGGGTTGCTGGGTTATTTTTTCTACGGAATCCAGATTGGGGGAGCATCCATAAAAGGTCATTTCATGGATTTCTTTACAGGAATGGGGACAGCTCCCAAATTTGCAAGCCTCCTCTATGCCCTGCTCTATGTCGGCATTCTTTTCATACCGGCATTGGTACTTTACCGGAAGAAAATATTCCTCAAGCTCTGATTTCGGGTCAGGCTTCGCTGATCATGAAACCCGCCTGACGCAGGTCATTCCAAAATGCCGGATAGGATTTGGTGACTACGCCGGGATTTCGGATGACCAGCGGTTTCCCCGTGAGTGCCATCGGTGCGAAAGACATGGCCATGCGATGGTCATCGTATGTGTCGATGACCGGAAGGTCTTGTGCCAGGTCAGGATGGATCACCCCATCCCATTTCAGCTCCCCGGGGGCGGGAACGACAATGCCGGCTCCGAACTTCGACAGTTCTTTCTGCAATGCCGCAATGCGGTCGGTTTCCTTGATCCGGAGGGTTTCCAATCCTTTGAAATGAAAGGGAATTCCTTTGGCAACGCATAGCGTGGCCAGTGTTTGCCCGACGTCGGGATTCTCATGGAAATCCAGAAAAACCCGGGAAGGCCTGACATCCTCTTTTTTGGTAATCAGGATGGCATGCTCCGTGGTAGTTGTGGTTATCCCAAAGGCTTCAAACCAGTAGGAAACGGCTTCGTCTCCCTGGAGTCCTGACAGGCGGAGGTTTTCCAGCAACACTTCTCCGGACTTGCTGAGCGCCAGTATTTCATACCAGTACGATGCGGCGGTCCAGTCAGATTCTACCGTGAATCCGCAGGGAAGGAAAGATTGCCGGGGAACCGTGATTTCATTGTTTTTCCAGATGGAACGGACACCTGCCTGTTCCAGCAGCCGGAGGGTCATACCGATATAACTCCTGGAGGTGACTCTGTTTTGCAACAGGAGGGTGAGACCGCCCTCAAGGGTGGGAGCGATCAACAGGAGGGCGGTGATGTACTGGCTGGAAATGCTTCCGTCCAGTTCGAGCGTTCCTCCTTTCAGGAGCGTTCCTGTGATTTTCAGGGGCGGAAATCCATCCTCTCCGGCGTATTCGATGAGGGCTCCCAGTTTGCGGAGTGCCTCGACCAGCACCTTAACCGGGCGTTGCTGCATCCGCTCTGAACCGGTCAGCAACCACTCTCCGGCGGTTCTCGAAAGATAGGCTGTCAGAAAACGCATGGCTGTCCCCGCATGCCCTACATCGAAGAACGGCCCGTCTGACGCCAGAATGGCTTCCATGACACGCGTATCATCGCTGTCACTGAGATTTTCAATTTTATCCTGACTTTTGGACAGTGCTTTGATGATCAGAACCCTGTTGCTGATACTTTTCGAGGCAGGAAGGGAGATCTTCGCGTTCGGTGAACCGGAGGGGGCCTCAATATGCAAAACGTGATGATGGGTCATGGCCATGGAATTTACAGGTCGTACAGGCTTTCCAGGGATGCCAGAACCTGATTGCGGCTGCAATGCCGGTTGATCTCGAATTTTCCGGTGGCTGACAGGAGGGTAAAATTGATCAGTCCGGCTTCATTTTTTTTGTCATGCATCATCAGCGCAAGGAGTTTTTCAGAATGATCATGATTCATCGGGACGGGGCCATAGAGCTGTCTTATCCAATTCCCCATGCGGCGGGCCTCGCCGGCGGGGAAACCGCAGGTTTCCGAAGAAAGAAAGAGCTCGGCAACCATTCCCCAGGCAACGGCATACCCATGCAACACCGGATGGCCTGTTTCGAGGGCCAGGCTTTCGATGGCATGCCCGGCGGTGTGGCCGAAATTCAGGGCTTTCCTGATATCGGCCTCCAGAGGATCGCGGGTGACAAAGTGATTCTTGACTTCCACGGAATGGCGGATGAACTCCCGGAGTTCATCGTAATCGGCCACGTCAGGGTCAAAACGGTGCAATTCCGTGAGATGCGCGGGACTGAAAATCAATCCGTGCTTTATCATTTCCGCAAATCCCGAAAGGAGGTTCATCCGGTCGAGGGTTTTCAGAAACGGAGTATGGATCAGAACGGCCAGAGGCTCCCTGAAGGTGCCTATTTCATTCTTCAACCCGCGGAAGTTGATGCCGGTTTTCCCGCCGACAGAGGCGTCGACCTGTGAAAGGAGGGTGGTGGGGATGTTGACAAAACCAATGCCCCTTTTGAAGGTCGACGCGGCAAATCCTGCCAGATCGGTGAGCATGCCTCCCCCTACATTGATCAGCAGCGATTTCCGGCCGGCGCCCCTGGCTGTCAGAAATTCCCAGATCATCGCCGCCGAGGAGAGATTTTTGTTCTCTTCTCCCGCAGGAATGACGATGCGGGGGAACCTTCCGAATAACGTATTGTTACAGACCCAGAGTTCTTCAACCACAGAATCCGTGGCCAGGAAAATTTGGTCTCCGGGAAAGTCGGCGATGACCTTAGCAAAATCTTCCTCCACCGAAGAGGAGAAAATAATTTCAGCCCTGTCCTTTGAATTATCCATTCATCCGTTGTAAATTGCGCTAAGTTACAACTTTGTTTCCATACCAAAACTTACACCTTCGATATTCGGTAAATGATAACGGAGAATTCAGCGCGGATCAGGCGTATCAAACGTTTGTTTTATATCGGAGCGGGCGTGATGGCTCTGGCTTCGCTGCTGTTTTTCCTTTTGGGAAAGGATGTTCCCGGTTTTGTGTCAGCGGGCATCCTTGTGGTGTGGTTTCTGGCATTTCAGTCGATTGATTTTTCCTATGTCTGGTTTGACGCCGGCAACGGGAAAGTGATTCTCCGCTATTATCAGGCTACTAAATTCGGACGGAAAGATTACAATACCATCGAATTTCCCGTGGGTATCCTGTATGACTTCCGGTTTGAGAAGTCGGTATTTGGTTTGGTCAGGGATTTGGTCCTGGTAGTCAAAACCAGACGGGGAATCGCCGAATACGATCCGGTGAGCCTTGCGGCGGTCAGCAAGGAAGAACAACGGCAGATCGAAGAGCAACTCAGGACGCTTTTAAACCGCTGAATATTGTTTTTTTGAAAACCCCGCTTTATGACAGAAGATCTTTTGCTGTACAAGGTGGCCTTGTCCATGATCCCCGGCATCGGGGGCGTTTTGGCCCGCACACTGGTGGAGCACGTGGGCAGCGTGGAAGCCGTCTTCAGGGAACCCCTCCGGAATTTGATCAGGATTCCCGGGATTGGCGAAGTGAATGGCCGGAAAATCAGGGAAAGCGACACCCTGGTCAGTGCGGAGAAAGAGTTGGCGTATGCCGTCAGGGAGGGGATCAGGATATTCTTTTATCTTGACGGTGATTATCCACGCCGTTTTAGGGAGTGCGCCGATGCTCCCGTGGTCTGTTATTACAAAGGGGTGGCGGACCTTGATATGGCCAAAGCCGTCAGCGTGGTGGGTACCCGGCATGCCACGGATTACGGAAGGCAGATATGTGATGAACTTCTCAGGGATCTGGCGTCCCGTGGACATCAACTGCTGGTGGTGAGCGGACTGGCATACGGAATAGATATTCAGGCACATAAGTCAGCCCTGAAATACGGTCTGCCCACTGTGGGTGTCCTGGGGCACGGTCTCGACAAACTCTACCCTGCCCAACATGCCCCGACGGCAAAAACCATGCTCCTGAAAGGGGGATTGCTGACCGATTTTCCAAGCGGGACCAGGATAGACCCGCCCAACTTCATCCGCCGGAACCGCCTGATCGCGGGACTTAGCGATGTCACCGTCGTCGTGGAATCGGGAAAAAAGGGCGGCGCCCTGATCACCTCCGACATTGCATCCTCTTACGACCGCGAAGTGTGCGCCTTCCCGGGAAGAGCGGTAGATATTCATTCCAAAGGCTGTAATATGTTGATAAAAAAGAATATCGCTGCCATGATCGAAAATGCGGAAGACCTGGAATTCGCACTGGGATGGATCCCTGAAGCCAAAATGAGAGCCCCGCGGCAGCAGGAACTTTTTGCCAGGCTCTCCGGGGAAGAACAAAGGGTGGTGGACTGGTTGAAAAAGGAAGACAAAATGGATCTGGACACCCTTGCCCTGGCTGTGGAAATGCCGGTCAGGAAGCTTTCAGCTCTGCTGCTCGAACTCGAAGTCAAAGGGGGGGTGGTCGCCCTGCCCGGAAACCAGTATCGGCTGAAGTACTGATTATTCAGGCGCTGGTGCCCGTGAAGGGGAGAAATCAGAAACCAGGGATGATTTGTATCTTTGCGGCATGGGAAGAAGTTTTGAAGAGCTTAAAGTTGCCAAATCGTTGCTGAGGGCGTTGGGGGAGATCGGCTTCACGGAGCCCACGCCTGTGCAGGAGTTGGCTATTCCGGTGATCAATTCGGGGATTAACGTGGTGGGCATTGCCCAGAGGGGCACGGGAAAGACGGCCGCATACCTGTTGCCTCTGCTCACTCGCCTGGTGAAGGCGGAAGGGACGGAGCCCCGGTGCATTGTCCTGGTGCCTACACGGGAGTTGTCGGTTCAGGTAGGAGAGGATGTTGCGGAACTTACCCCTTATACCGATTTGCGTTCGGCTGCCGTTTTTGGGGGTGTGGGCTGGACGAAACATGCCGAACTTCTGTCTCCGGGGATTGACCTGCTGGTAGCCACTCCTGGTCGTCTGTGGGATTTGTACCAGGCCGGTGCACTCTCTTTCAGGAAAGTGAAATTCCTGGTGATCGATGAAGCCGACCGGATGCTCGACATGGGATTTATGCCCCAGCTGCGGCAGCTTTTCGAGATCATTCCCCCGCGACGGCAAAACCTTCTGTTCAGCGCTACCTTCCCTGAAAAAGTAGAACAAATGGCCGAAGAGTTCCTCGACCACTACGAAAGGGTGGAAGTGGCGCCTTCCGCCACTCCTGTGGAACAGGTGGAACAAATGGTTTACAGGGTTCCCAATTTCCAGGCCAAACTGGTCCTGATCCGCCACTTGCTGACAGATGAGGCAGCCTTTCACCGGGTAATTCTTTTTGTGAAGACAAAAACTTCCGCCGACGCTGTCTTCAAGGTCGTCAAGCGGAAAGCGGAAGGTGAAAAACGGATCATGCACAGTGACAAGGGGCAGTCCACACGCCTCAACGCCATCAGGGCTTTCAAGGAAGGAGAGGTGAGGATCCTGATTACCACCGACCTGTCAGCCCGCGGGCTGGATGCCTCCCTGGTGTCGCATGTCATCAATTTTGACATTCCCCCCCATTATGAAGATTACATTCACCGCATCGGCCGCACGGCACGGGCGGGGAACCGGGGAACCGCCATCACCCTGGTGACTCCCGATGAAGAATGGCATCTGAAGCGTATCGAAAAGATGATCCGCATGGAAATCCCCATCGCGGAGATCCCCGCCGGCATCACTTTCCCGGAGACTGCTTTCGAAGAGCGGCAGAGGCAGAAACGGGAGGTTGACCGGCAACGGAAAATCGACGACCCCTCCTTCAAGGGGGCATTTCATCAAAAGAAGAAGCGCCCCGAGGGTCATGCCGGGGGGAGGAAGCCCCGACAAGGAAAACCCGGAAGAAGGAAATAAAATTTCAGCAAGTTTTACGGCTGTCAATCTCCCCATATTGCGGAAACAAGGGTCTCTTTTTCACATCGGATTTCGTCTGACAACATGGGTTTTGTCTTCCTGATCCGCTTCCAAAGCCAGCGGCCCCGGGTTTTCCTGAAGAGAATGTACCAGAAATGAGCAAATTTCCCGGCAAGGGGAAGTATTGCCAGAAACAGCAATTTCAGAAACCAGCCTTCCAGAAGGGGTGAAACCAGCCACATCTCCAGCAGGTAAAAAACAGGAAACAGGACGATGCCGAGGCCGAAAGAAAAGGTGCTCCTGAAAATTTCCTGTTTTACCTTCCTGTTCACGAGGAAGTCGAGGATAAAAAAGGGCAGTGCGTTGAAAAGAAAGCCAAAGAGAAAGAAGGGGAATGTGACGGCCAGAAAGAGGAGGTGCAGCAGCAGTTTCCCTGTTTTTTCCTCTTCGCGGTCCACTACCCAGCTTCTGATGCCAAGTGATCTCAGCCTGCCGAGGAAGTTGATCCCCCGAGCCGCCAGCTTTTCCGCTGCCTCCCGGTCTTGTGCCTCCAGGGCATCCAGCCTATTTATCAATTGTTGTCCGATATGAAAAACGTGGCTGAGGTTTTTCTTTTTATTCTGTTTGCGAAGTTGAGGAACGGTACCGATTTCCCGGAGGGCTTCAAAGCCCCTGTATAAGGATTCTGTGTTGTAGTTGAGGGTCAGGGGGAGGAGGGACCGGTAGAGGTCATCCCTTAGGGCATGTATTCCCTGAACGGGATTCCGGCGGTAGAGGTCATAATAATCCCGGGCATCCAGGGGTTTTCCGAAGATGATGAGCATCCTGCGGCCGAAGTCCTGGTATTGGTCGAAATAGATACCTGTGGGAATGATTTTTATGTCAAGGGAGAATTGGGTAGCTTCCCCGGCAAGGAAGACAATGCGGGGGATGGCCTTTTTGTGGGGGATCATCCGGCGGTTGACCGAATGGGCTGCCTCGGGGTAAAGACCTATGGATTTGTTGTTTTTCAGGATATTGGCTGCCGTCATGAAACTCTGTCCGTTTCTGGAGAGGTTTTCATATCCGTCACGGATCCGCCAGGCTGGAATGATTTTTACAAATCTCATAAATGCCTGGGTGATTCTGTTTTTGAAGAGATCGGCCCGGCCGAGCCATACCACCTGTTGTTTTACGGAATATACCACTGCCAGGTCATCGTTTAGCGCATTGGGATGATTGGGAGCAAAAATGAGTGGTTTGCCGGTGGGAATGTTTTCTTTGCCCAAAATCACGATGGTCCGGTGAAACAACCACCAGGCGTATTTGACATACTGTTTGAAGAGCCAGTATCCCGGGGACCACTTTTCAACCATTCTTATATGTTTTTACAATACCGGTATTACCTCTCCGGTTCCTTGTTCCATGCGATCCCGGTCATTTCATTTTCAGCGGGATACCCTCTTCCCCGGGGACCGGGGTGGGAGGATGAGCAAGCTATTTTCCCAGCAGAAGTTTTGACATCTTCCGGTGGATGTCGGTATTGTCCATGATTCCCGAAAATTCTGCCGCACCCGGACCGAAGGCAAAAACGGGCACCATCACCGCGGTATGATCTTCTGTGGTAAAACCGCCTTTCACCATGCCGGTATACATATTTCCGTCGGTGATGCTCATGCCGCCGGTTTCATGGTCGGCAGTGACGATCACCAGGGTTTCCCGGTCGCGGGAGGCGAAGTCCAGCGCTTTTCCGATGGCGCGGTCAAAGTCAAGCATCTCCCCGACCACATAAGGGGTATTGTTGTCATGACCGCCCCAGTCGATCATCGACCCTTCCACCATGAGGAAGAATCCTTTTTTGTTGTTGTTCAGAATGGTGATGGCAGTTTCGGTGGCGACGGGCAGCAAATCGCCCCTTTCGTTCGCCCGCCCGTTGTGTTCCGATGCCGTCAACCCTGCCAGTTTTTCGCTTTTTACCTGAGCAATGGCGCCAATATCCTGCAAAACCTGGTAGCCTTTCTCTTTCAATTCATCCGTCAGGTCTTTCCCATCATGGCGATCGGTAAAATGTTTGTATCCTCCGCCGATGAATACATCGATATCGGTTTTCAGAAAATCGGCGGCGATGGCTTCATAGCTGCTCCGGCTTCCCTGATGAGCAATGAAAGAAGCGGGTGTCGCATGGGTGATGGCAGAAGTGGAAACAAGTCCGGTAGCCAGTTTTTTATCTACGGCAGACTCAAGGATGGTCTTCAGGGGTTTCCGTTGGGTATCTACGGCAATGGCGCCATTGTAAGTGCGTACGCCAGTTGACAGGGCGGTGCCGCCGGCCGCGGAGTCGGTGATGTATTTGTCGGCCGACTGGGTTTTGGAAAAACCCACATGGCGGAAATTATCCAGAAATAATTTCCCTCCATTGGCTGTAATGCCGGCAAAGACGTGGTCAACCCCCATGCCGTCCCCGATCATCAGGATCACATTTTTGGGCCTTTTGCCTTTCGGTTTTTCGACATAATTTCTGACGGGATAAAAATCTTGGCCTTGGTAGACCAGGTTTTCATCGCCGGGTTTTACTTCTTGGTAGGTTTCCTGGGCCGAAAGAGGCATTGATGCCACGAAAATCGCTGCCAGGAGCAAATATCTGAAATGTTTCAAAACCATGGGAATTATTTTTTTCAGCCAAAAATAACCAAATTTTACAGATATAACGGTTCTATTTCCACTTGGTTCAACAGCGAGGATCGCTTCTGTCAGTTTTTAAGCTTTTTCTTGCCGAATTCGGGATCTATCTTCAGCAGGGAGGTGGCGATCAGGGGGATGATGCTGCAAATCATGACCCAGAGGAAAAAATGCTGGTATCCCAGTTGTTCCTGGAGCCATCCGGCGAACATGCCGGGGACCATCATTCCCAAGGCCATGAATGCGGTGCAGATAGCATAGTGGGAGGTTTTGAACTCCCCTTCGGCGTAATAAATGAGGTAGAGCATGTAGGCGGTGAAGCCGAAGCCATAGCCGAACTGCTCCAAACCGACGCACAGGTTGATGATCAGCAGGTTGTCGGGCATGGCATAGGCGAGATAGAGGAAAGTGGCTGCGGTGAGAATCATGCTCAGGGCCATTGGCCAGAGCCATTTTCTGAGACCTCCCTTTGCGGCGACGATCCCGCCGATGATCCCTCCCACGGTAAGGCTCAGGATACCCACGGTTCCATAGACCAGACCCACTTCTCCGGTGGTCAGGCCAAGGCCGCCCACATCGCGGGTATCGAGGAGGAACGGGGTGACCAGTTTGAGGAGTTGGGCTTCGGCAAAGCGGTAGGTAAGCATGAAGAAAATCCCCGCCGCCACCTGTTTTTTGCGGAAGAAAGTGCTGAAGGCGGTGACAAATTCGCGGGCGATATTTTTCGCCGTGACTTCTGCGGAAGGTTTATCGGAGACGGGGTACGGAAGGGCAAAACGGTGATACAGGAAAAAGGCGATAAAGAGTCCGGCCATGATGAAGAAGGTAATGGACCAGGCCATGGGGATGTTGCCAGAAGTTCCCCGGAAGACGGCGGCGGTATTCTTATCCAGTTTGGGATCGGCCTGCAGGACGATCCATGCTGGTTTGTCCCAGTTTTCGGTCGTAAATTCAAACCTGTCGTCACCCGCCAGGGAGATGCTTTTATCTCCTTTGTCGAGGTGCATCACCAAGACGTGGGATTCTCCCGGTGCCGGGGGTTTGCTGAGGCGGATGTGGGCCAGGGTGGTATTTCCCGAAGCCGCAGTTGCGGCCGTCGGTGTCCCCGGCTCTCCGAAATTGCGGCGGATCCAGGCACCCAGGGGTCCCGAAATATGGCCCGACCACCACGATTCCTGCTTCTCCTCGGCCTGCCGGCCAGCTTCCTGCTGTGGTTTGACAAAACCGTTCAGCCGGTTTTGTTCAAGAGCGAATTTTCTGATGCCTGCGGCACTGTCCCCGGGAATGGTCCGGGTTCCCAATTCTATCTTTGACGGAAAGGCGATGAAGAAGGATTCTTCTCCCGTCATGTCGCCGGGGAGGGCGGGAGGGGCTTCCATCACTACCGGGGCCCCTTTCCCGGGGCCGGCATCCACCTTAAGAATGACGGGAGGCAATCCGGTATGGGATTCCAGGAACCCGGCGACGATGATCAGCACACCCTGCCCCATAATGGAGGCGATGCGGTAAAAGGTGCTCCGGATACCGACATACAGGGCCTGGTTATGGGAATCAAGGGCCAGCATGTAAAAGCCGTCGGCGGCAATGTCATGGGTGGCTGAACTGAAGGCCACCAGCCAGAATACGGCCAGGGTGGCCCTGAAGAAAAAGGGCACGGGTATGAGAAACGCTACTCCGGCCAGTCCGGCACCAATGAAAAGTTGCATGACCAGAATCCACCACCGCTTGGTCTTCAGAATATCCACAAACGGACTCCAGAAGGGTTTGATCACCCAGGGAAGGTACAACCAACTGGTATACAGGGCAATGTCGGCATTGCTGATGCCCAGTCGCTTGTACATGATCACCGAAATCGTCATCACGGCGATGTACGGTATTCCTTCGGCAAAGTAAAGGGTGGGTATCCACGCCCAGGGATTTCTTGTGGTTTTTTTCTTCATCGCCTGCAAGTTTATTTGTAAAGCTTTGTCAGCTGCGCATTTTTGAAATAATGAGCGAGAATCTGATCATAGGAATATCCTTTTTCCCCCATGACGGCAGCCCCGATCTGGCACAGTCCGGCACCATGGCCCCATCCCGCTCCTCTGAGAATGATCTTTCCGGGAATTCCGCCGTGCATATCGTCGTAGGAAACGACAAATGCCGAACTATACAAATGGGAGGCAGAGAGCCATTTCCTGATTTCCAGCTCCTTGCCTACTATCATGGTGCGCCGGGTCCCGGTGATCTTCAGCCGGAGGATTCTTCCTGAAAATCCCCGCTGCAAAGGCTCCAATTTCACGATCTCCCCGAAATCGATCCCCGACCGCGTTTTGACCAGGGCCGATAACTCTTCCTGGCCATATGTCACCTGCCATCTGAAGAAATCCCTGGTTTCCTGGTCAAAATCGGGAAGTACCTGCGCCAGGACAGTAGTATCGGTGGTGTTGCAAAAAACATCGGGAGACCCCAGAATCCACTTTTCGGCTTCTTTTTCCAACGTCAGGTTTTTCGAAGGAGGGGATCCCAGGGGTTTGTGGTCGGTCACTGCCGTAAGATAACTTTTAGGTTCGGGCTCCCAGACGTTCTCGAAATTTTCGGAAATTCCCCCGCAACATTTGGAAAAACGGGTGTCACAAATGTCGTCACCTGCGGTCAGCACTTCTCCGGTAGTTGCTTCCACGGCCATAGCCGCCTGACCTGAAATGATCTTCGTGATCCCCTGGTACCGCTGGCAGTGGTCGTCGGCACACACGTCATAAAGGGTATGGTCTTCGCGGTCGTACCACCTGACAATTTCATCATCGCCGATTTGCGAAGTCGTATATTTTTCCCCTGATGCCGCCACTTTTTTGCTTTTCTCAAGCTGGGCGAGCAGCCAGCTACGAGAAATGACAGCATGTGCTTTCAGGAGTTCAGGGGAACTTGTCGCACTCATCTCGCTTGAAATTACGCTTTTGAGATAATCCTCCAGGTGCACGGTGTTGATGACGCGCACTTTTCCGTTCTCGGGGATAAACCTGATCCCCCCGGTGAAACGCTGCTGTTCCTTTTTCTCCCAGTGAAAGCCTATGCCGATGGTGACTCCTTTCAGCAGAAAGGCGTTGGTTTTGAAAACAGGATTCAGGACGATCTGTTCCTCTGAAATGATCAGGATATCGGTGCCTTGCAGGATCATTTTCCCCTTTTTCAATTCAACGGAATATTCGCCCTGTTGAAACTGGGTGGGGCCTTGATGATACCCGGTTTCAAGGACGAACTCCACCCTGGTCTCCGCCATAATTCCGACATTCAGGACGGGTTGTTTTTTTAGCTTCATAGTTTTCATATTATTCGTTCTTTATCAAAGGCCATTCCGGGCAAAAGTGGCCAGTTTTTCTTTCATATGGTTGAATTGTGTCTGATTCAGGCATACCTGGCCGAAGATATCTTCGAGGTCGGCAGCAGTAATTTTTTCAAAATCTTCCCTGCGGGGGAGGATGACGATGCCGCAAAGTTCCACGGCTGCCGGGCTGACCACCATTTTCAGGGGTTCTTCGGCATCATATTGCCAGGGTCTTTGGCGTTCCCTCGGGAAGATCAGCACAGTCCATTCCTTTTTGGCGTACCATGTTACCATATTTATCATAGGTTCTTCCTGGCCTCTCTTGTCCAGGGAATCGATGACTCCCCCGATCCAGGCCGTCAGGGAGGGAGCATGGGCAGATTGCAAAACGATGAAACGGCGAAGGCAGTTTTCTAAGGCGGTCACCCGCACCGCTCCCTCTTCGCTGATCACTTCCGACTGATGTTTGAGAAGTTGGGGCAATTCCTCTTCCAGAGGGAGAAAATTCCTGATCCCGGCCTGGAAATGGAAATGGTCGGGTGCTGAGGCGCCGCATTGCGGGCCGTTGTAAAAAAGGGTGAATTCATGCAGATCCTTGCTGAGCCGGAGGAAGGTGTTCTTATTTGCTTTGATGAGCTGCGGTGTATGGTGAACGGAGGGGATGGTGAGATGACAGGGGAAAATGGGAAACGGATTGACAAGGATCAGGAAATTTCCGGGATAGGGGAGCCCCCCCTGTTCGGCAGGCAGGTTGTCGCGGCACAGAAAACAGGGCCGTGAACGGATGGCCTCTTCCGATGTGTTTGCTGCGGAAGAACGAATTCTTCCCGGATTGAAATGGCATTCCACTCTGAAAAGTCCAAAATGGAAAGTTTTCGTTTCAACGGCCCGGAGGGAACGGTAGTTCGCTCCGGCCAGCGGCCAGACACTCTTTTGCTGGTTAACCAGGGCTACTGCCTGCCGGGAGAGCGACCAGGTGGTGCCGTGTTTCTTAAGTTCTTTTTCGGAGATGATTTGCATGGCTTGTAAACCGAATTTCAGCTTTTCACACTGCCAATATGTTCCCTGATCCTATAATTTGATGGTGGCCGGATCGCTCAGTTCACTTTCATGGTTGTACCGGTCAAGAGCGGATACCCTGACAGAATGTTTTTTTCTTTTTTTTCCTGTTTTCGGAAATTCAACGCTGGTTTCCCCAGTGAAGTGGGTGACCTGGTCACCGGAAGTGATGTCGGGAAGTTTTCCCGGCTCGCTGAGATAAACAAGGTAGCGGATGGGGAGCACAACGGCCGCAGTGGATGCAGGTTCCTTCCAGCTCACCTTTCTTCCGGAAACGTCTACTTTGACGGGAGGATTGGGTTTGATATATTCCATCCATTCCATGGGTGGCGTCAGGGAGGGATAGCGATAAAAGCTGTTTTTCAGGCTGTCCTGAAATCCAAACAGGTTGCGTTTGAAATGCTTGCTGCTGAAATAGATGCAGCCTGAGATATTGGGGTATTTCCGGAGTGTACGAAGCTGTTCCGGCATTTGCCTGGCACTTCGCCATGCGGGAACGGTTGCTTCAGTCCCCAGTTTGTAAGGCGCCAGCCCGATATACAGCTGTTTGCCGAACACGTTATCGTTCCACCATCTGCAAAGGGTTTCGAAATCGGCCAGCTTATGTCCGATTTCCCAGTAAATCTGGGGTGCGACATAATCGATCCATCCCTCCTGCAACCATTTCCGGATGTCGGCATACAGATGGTCATAGTTGGTCACCCCTGCGTTGGTGGCCGATCCGTCGGGGTCGTCCTGCCGGTTGCGCCACACCCCGAAGGGACTGATCCCGAATTTCACCCAGGGTTTGATGCTTTTGATGGAATCATTGATCATTTTGACAAGAATATCAACGTTTTCACGTCTCCATGATTCTTTTTCCGCAGGGGGGAACGCCCGGTTATACCTGGCATAAGAATGGTCATCGGGGAAAGGCTCTCCGTTCGGATAGGGATAAAAATAGTCATCCATATGGATACCGTCGACATCATACCGCCTGACGATATCGCATACCACCCGGGTGACATAATCACGGGTGCCGGGGATTCCCGGGTCAAAAAGCAGGATTTTGCCGTAACGGATGGCCCATTCCGGATGTTCAAAGATCATGTGGTTCCCTGCGATGGGCTCATCGGCATTCAGGGCGATCCGGTAAGGATTCAGCCAGGCATGAAGTTCCATATTCCGGAGATGGCTCTCTTCGATCCAGAATTGTAACGGATCCCAAACCGGGGTCGGATACCGGCCGGGAATCCCGGTCAGGTATTTTGACCAGGGTTCCAGGGCGGAAGGATAAAACGCATCGGAACAGGGCCTGGCCTGAAAAATGACCGCATTCATCCCCAGTCGCTGATGCAGGTCCAGAATCTCAATCGCCTCCCTTTTCTGTTCTTCCACGGGCAGCCCCGGCTGTGACGGCCAGTCTATGTTGTTGACGGTGGCTACCCAAATCCCCCTGAACTCATATTTCGGCAAGAGAGCCTGACTTGTTCCCTGAAAGGATGTCATGACTGACAGGGCAAAAAAAACAAATATGCCCGGCGCAATTCGTCTGGTCATTCGTTTGTTATTTCAGTGAAATAATTTCGTAAAAATAGGATAAAAAGATTGGATTTTTAAAGCTCCCGCGGAATTGAACTCAAGATTGCGTATTTTTCGTGACTTTTTTTCCATGGGAGATGAATGATTTTAATCCGGAAATAATAAAGGTGATAGGTTTCGATGCGGACGACACCCTGTGGGTGAACGAACCTTTCTACCGGGAAACGGAAGCCCGCTTCTGCGATATACTCAGCAGGTATATGCCGCCCGCCGAAATCAATGCCCGGTTGTTCCGCGTCGAGGTCGACAATCTGAATCTGTACGGTTACGGCAGCAAGGCTTTTGTGCTTTCATTGATAGAGACTGCAGTAGATATTTCGGAGGGAAAGGTGACGGCAGGTGAAATTTCCCGGATAATAGAGCTGGGGAAAGCTCAGATCAACACCAAAAATCCGCTTCTTCCCGGGGTTCCCGAAGTTTTGGAAGTGCTTTCACGGCGTTACCGGCTGATTGTTGTCACCAAGGGAGATCTGCTTGACCAGGAGCGGAAGCTGAAAAATTCGGGAATTGCCGATTATTTTCATCATGTCGAGATCATGAGCGACAAGAAAACCGATAATTACCGCCGGCTTCTGGCGCATCTCGATGTCACGCCCGATCAGTTTCTGATGGTGGGCAACAGCCTGAAATCGGATGTCGTTCCCGTTTTGACCCTGGGAGGGTATGCCATTCACGTACCTTTTCACGTCACATGGCAGCATGAGGAGTTAGATCCCCATGATATTCCTGTAGGCCATTTTTTCACTGCTGAGAAACTCCGGGGGATTCTCTCCGTATTCGGACTATGAACATCGGGGTGGAGTTCCGGGATGCAAATTAATGCGGTCATCCTTCCGGGAAATGTTAATTTTGCCTGTCTGAAATCCATATTCTGAAGATGAGGCAGCTTGAATTTGACACCATAGTAATAGGAAGCGGACTTGCCGGTCTTACCGCCGCTTTTCATTCTTCCCGTTTCGGCAATGTAGCCATTGTTACCAAGTCGGAGCTGGATACCAGCAACTCCTGGTTTGCCCAGGGGGGAATTGCAGCCGTTACGGACCAGGATGATTCTTTTGAGGCTCATATTGAGGATACCCTGGTTGCGGGGCGCGGACTTTGTGATTATGATGCCGTCAAGGTATTGGTTACCGAGGGGCGCGACCGGGTGAAGGATCTGATTGAGATGGGGATGCCTTTTGACCGGGGGGCTGATGGCGACATTCTGTTGGGCCTTGAAGGGGGGCACAGCCATCGCAGGATCCTTCATGCCGGCGGGGATGCCACGGGAAAGGAACTGACCCGTTTTCTCCTTCAGAAGGTGGTGGAAACAAAAAATATCCATCCCTTTGAATTTACGGCGGTAGTGCGGTTGCTGGGCAACGGAGGGTGTGTTTATGGTGTCCAGGGACTTGATTTTTATACGGGGGAAAACATCATTTTCACGGCTCGTGCCGTGATCATGGCCTCGGGTGGATTGTCGCGGGTTTACAGCCGTTCCACAAATCCCCACACCGCCACCGGCGACGGGATTGCCCTGGCTTATCAGGCGGGGGCTCAGGTTGCCGATTTGGAATTTATTCAGTTTCATCCCACGGCCCTCACCCTTCCTGGGAAGGAAGCCTTCCTGATCAGCGAAGCCGTCAGGGGCGAAGGGGCCTGGCTCCTGAATAGCAGCGGGGAGCGGTTTATGAAACAGATCCATCCCCTGGCGGAACTGGCGCCCCGCGATGTGGTAGCTTATTCGATTTTCAGACAGATGCTCACAAATGAGGATCCCCGGGTATACCTCTCCCTGCGCCATCTCGATCCTCATAAGGTAAACACGCGCTTTTCGACCATCACCGGCAGACTCTCGGAATATGGGATTGACATGACCTGTGATCTTATCCCTGTGGCACCTGCCGCCCATTATATGGTCGGCGGAATTCGTTCGGGACTCTTTGGGGAAACCAATCTGCAAGGTCTCTTTGTCTGCGGCGAAGCGGCCTCTACCGGCGTCATGGGGGCTAACCGCCTCGCCAGCAATTCACTGCTTGAATGCCTCGTTTTCGGATTCAGAGCCAGTGAAGAAGCCGCGCGCCTCAAACCCATCCGTTGTGCCACCGGGGAATTGCTCCCCTTTGACATTTCACCCGAACACGAACAAACCTTCCTGGATCTGAAAAACGAAATGGCTGAACTGATGACCACCCACCTGGGGATCATCCGCAACAAGCAAAAAATGGAGCTTTCCTTGCAGAGATTTGAGGAAATCTCGGCCAGTTCCAGCCATCCGGCACAGGATTATAATATGCTGAAGATAAAAAATACCGCTGATCTCTGCATCCTGGTGAACAGGGCCGCCCTTCTCAGGGAAGAGAGCAGGGGAGGCCATATCCGGGAAGATTTTCCGGAGGAGAATCCCCGCTTCAGGGTGCACACAATTCAGCAAAAGGGGTACTTGCCCCGCTTTGAACCAGTAAATGATAAAACAGGTGAATTATGAATTTCAGGATGAATGATCAGGAGTTGGCGTCGGCAAAGACGCTGATCAGTCTCGCTATGCGGGAAGATGTTGCTTCCGGGGATATTACCACGAACCATCTGGTTCCTTCCTCCATCCGGAAACGAGGGGCCATGAAAGCCAAAGCAGAGGGTGTAGTGGCAGGCCTCGAGGTGGCCGAACTGGTATTCCGGGAGTTTGACCCGGAACTGGTGTGGAAACCCCTGGTCGGGGATGGCGCCCTGGTGAAAAAGGGAGATCTGATCGTCGAATTCTCAGCCACTTACCGGGCCTTGCTCACCGGAGAAAGAATAGCGCTCAATTTTCTCCAGCGGATGTCGGGAATTGCTACCGCATCACACCATTATGCCTCGATGATTGAAGGTTTTCCGACACGGATCCTGGACACCAGGAAGACCGTGCCGGGATTCAGGCTGCTCGACAAATACGCCGTGCGGGCCGGAGGTGCCTTTAACCACAGGATGGGCCTCTTTGACATGGTGATGATCAAGGATAACCATGTCGTTGTGGCAGGAGGAATCACGGAAGCGGTACAGGCCATAAGGCCGGCCCTGGAATCAGGCATGCTTGTCGAAGTGGAAACCACTTGCCTCGAAGAGGTTAAGGAAGCCCTGGATGCCGGGGCTGACATCATTATGCTTGACAACATGGACAATGACACCATGCGGAAAGCCGTCGCACTCATTAAAGGCAGGGCCAAAACTGAGGCCTCGGGAAATATGACCCCCGACCGCCTGGCAGGCGTGGCCAATACCGGTGTGGACTACATCTCAGTGGGGGCCTTGACGCATTCCGTCACGGCACTCGACATCAGCCAGATTATTTATGACGAGGGATAATGACCGGTTTTTAAGCTTTTTTATGCAATTTTTCCCCTCATTTTCAGGATGGCCTGCCTAAATCCCTTGAAAGCATCTCAAAAATTATTTTCTTTGTAGACAGAAATTCCGGGTCATGCGGATTTACAGATTACTGGAACTTATAATAATGGTAAAATCAAAGCGTGCCTTTCTCATCTCCGGGCTACTTTTTATGCCGGTATTGTTGTTTGCCCAATTCAACAACAACACCTCCTCTCCTTTTTCACGGTTCGGGTTGGGTGATTTACATTCCTACTCCCACGGCCGGACTACGGGGATGGGCGGTGCTTCCTTAGGCAGCCGGAATTCCCGGCAAATCAACATGGTCAATCCGGCTTCCTACACGTCTGTCGATTCCCTCTCCTTTTTGTTTGAATTCGGAATAACGGGGCGGTTTTCACAATTTAAAAACGACCTAGGGCGATTCAGTACCGACGATGTCAATTTCAGGTATTTTGCCATGAGTTTCCCCGTTTCAAGGCGGATTGCCACCAGCTTCGGACTGATTCCCTATTCTGATGTGGGGTATGACATCAGGGTGGGGGACTCTATTCCCGGCTCCGGAAAAGTGGATTACTACTATTATGGCGAAGGGTCCCTGTCAAGGGCATATTTCGGGTTGGCTGTCAAACCATTGAGAAATGTGTCGGTAGGGGCCAACCTGTTTTATTTTTTCGGTTCCCTCAGGCGCAACAGTCTCGTCTCTTTTCCCGGAAACGTAGAAATGTATTCCATCAGGAAGAATGATGATATCAGGCTCCGCGATTTTGGCGCCAACTTCGGATTACAGGCCACCCTCCCCATGAAGAAGGATCAGACGCTGACCTTTGGAGCTACTCTGGAGGCCAAACCTTCCTTCACCGCCTTTGGTTCCGACATTACCATAAAAACTGTTTCACTGACGGTTTACGAAGGGTCCACCCCAAGGACCTATACTGATTCAGACACCATTTCCTTCAAACAGGAGGTAAAAGACAAAATCACCCTTCCGATGACGGCAGGAGCGGGAGTGTCGTATGTGAAAAAGAACAAGATCGAGATTAACGCGGACTATTATTTCCAGAACTGGTCAAAAGCAGTGTTCCCCTTTGGCCTTACCAACGAATTGCTGAAGGACCGAAGTGTCATCACCGTGGGCGGAGAGTACATTCCCGACCGGTTTTCAATCCGTTCCTTTGCCCAAAGAATTGCCTACCGGGCCGGATTCCGATATGAGAATTCCTATATAGCCATTAATAATCAGCAGATTAAAGATTTTGGCATGAGTTTTGGTATAGGATTACCAGTTTATCGTTCTAACTCGACTGTGAACATTTCTGCAGAAATAGGGAAACGGGGAAGTACAAATAATAATTTGATCAGGGAGAATTACGCAAAACTAAATTTTAATGTGAATTTACACGATCTTTGGTTCATTAAACGAAGGTTTGATTAATATTGAAAAAACTACACAAAAATGAAAACACTTGTCTCTAAAACCGTTTTGATTACTCTTTTGGTTTTGGGTTTTGTATTGAGCAGCGCAGCCCAGCGGGTGATCAGGGGTACTGTCTACCGTGAAGGAAAACCTGCCGCAGGAGTAACGGTGGAAGCTCATCGTGGGGCCAATTCGGCATTTACCGATTTCGACGGGAAATACGAAGTTGCTACTGACAGCAAGGCCAAATGGATCCGCTTTACCTTTATTGACCAGTCGAAAAGGGTGGATCTGACTCCTGAAACAGGCGATGAACTGGATTTCAGTTTCGACGGCATAATCCCTCCGAAGGAAGATGCCGACCTGGTGGGTGTGAACCTCAAGAATCTGCAGGAACTGGTTGCTGCCAATGACCTTGATTTCATGAATAATTTGTCGATGTATAGTGAGTTTTACAAACAGAAAGACTTCAAATCGGCTATGGAACCCTGGCTTGTCTTGTATCGCCAATATCCGAAATCGACGCTGAATATCTACATACACGGAGCCAACATGCTTGAGCATTATGTTGAGAATGCAGCCACCAAAGCTGAAAAACATAACATGGTCGATTCTATGATGAAATTATATGATCGCAGGATTAGGTTTTTCGATCAGAAGGGATATGTTTTGGGACGTAAGGGCACTTCCTGGTTGAAGTATAATCTGCCGCCCGACGAGGATATTTCGAACGAAGAGCTGGCTTCCATATACAAGAAAGGATATGACTGGTTAAGTGAGTCCATAAAAGAGCAGGGTAAGGAGACTGAGATTCCCGTATTGGTTTTGCTCATGCAAACTTCCAAGTCACTGTTGGGCCTTGGCAAGTTGCCGAAAGAAGACGTTGTCAACAATTACGACAAAGTAGCGGGCATCCTGAATCAGATCGAGAAGGAAAAGCCTGAAACGGAAGGGATTGCCGATGCCAGGAATGCCGTTGAGATGATTTTTGGCACTTCCGGTGCTGCCGACTGTGAATCGTTGCTGCGGATCTACACGCCCCAGTTTGACGAGAAATCGGGTGATCTTGAATTCCTCAAGATGATGCTCCGCAGGCTTGCCAGGGCAGGGTGCGATGACTCCAAGCTCTTCCATGATGCTTCTGAAAAGATGTATCACCTGGATCCCTCGGCGGAAGCCGCTTTCAACATGGCCCGTATGTTTGTAAAACAGAACAATGCCGAAAAGGCGAAGTCATATTACAAACAAGCCATGGAGCAGGAAACCGATCAGGCCTTGCTGGAAGACTACTATTATGAGTATGCCCTGTATATCTATGCCAAGGAGCACAATTTCCAGGAATCCCGCAACTACGCCCGGAAGACGCTGGCCATCAATCCCAACCACTGCAAGGCGTTGATGCTGATCGGCGATATCTATGCCTCTTCGGCCCGTTCTTTCAGCAGCGACGATTTCGAAAGATCCACCGTGTTTTGGGTGGCCGTCGACTATTTTACCAAAGCCAAGGCCGGTGAAGATTGTCTGGTGGATGCTTCCCAAAAAGCAAACGCCTACCGTGTTCATTTCCCTAACAAAGAAACTGCCTTCTTCCAGGGTATTAGAGAAGGAGATACTTACAGAGTGGGAGGATGGATCAATGAAACTACCCGGGTGCGGTTCTAATTCGCATAACCATACTCTTCGATATCTGAAAATTGCAGCCCTGCTTTGCGGGGCTGCAATACTTTTTTCGGGATGTGTCAATGACATCGAAAAAATAAAGGCATTCAACCCATCGGAGATCCTGCCTGTGGTTTATGCTGAAGATTTCGAGACCACCTATTCTGATTCAGGGATGGTGCGTTTTTATTTGAAAACCCCTGAACTGAAACGGTTCGAATCTGACGGCACTTCTTTTATCGAGTTTCCCAAGGGCATTCTCCTGGTCAAATACAATGCCCGCAGAGAGATGATTTCCAGTATCTCGGCACGCTACGCCAAACAGTTTGTCAGGGAAAAACGGTGGGAAGCCCGCAATGACGTGGTGGCTGTCAACAGCAAGGGGGATACCCTAAAAACAGAACATCTGGTATGGGATGAAAATGCAAAAAAAATCTATAACGACGAATACGTGAAGATCATCAGTCCTGACCAAGTCATCACCGGCGTCGGTTTTGAATCGGACGCCTCGCTCGAAAACTGGAGAATCAGGAATCCCCGGGGGAACATTTATGTGAAGTTGAACAGGGAAAGTTCCCCGCAAGGAGACTCCCTCATGGAACCCCTTCCTTCGCGAGGTCCGGTTAATATAGGAAATCAATAAATATGCATCCTTTGGTGGCTATACTGATCCCTGCACTTCTCCTCGCCTTTTTTGCCGGCATGGAATCAGCCTTTTTGTATTCCGACAAAATCAGGCTGGAAATTGATAGTCAGATTCCTTCCTTTTTCAACAGGCTGCTTAAAAGACTTACCCTGAATCCTGATTTTTTCAATGTCACCATGCAGGTGGGGTATATCCTGTCACTGGTCACCCTGGGAATCGTCATGGCAGGCCAATTCCGGCCTTTCTTCGAAGAGATGGTTGAATCCCGCTGGCTTGCGGAAACGGGTCTCGTCCTCTTCATCGCGCTGGCGGTGCTTGTGGCCGGGGAGTTCCTTCCCCGGACCCTGGTACGGATTTCACCCAATTCCCTGCTGCTCTTTTTCTCCCTCCCCCTGATCTTCTTCTATTACCTGCTGTCACCCGCTTCTGCCCTGGTGATTCGCATGGTCAGACGGATACAGCGTCTGTCTCAGAAAGGCAATGTCACTGATGACGAACACGACAAGGTTTTTTCAAGGAATGACCTCGGTAATTTCGTGGGGACAGAAGATCCGGAGCCTGTCAAAGAACGTGAGGAAGTGGATAAGGAGGTCATCCTCTTCCGCAATGCCCTTGATTTTTCAAAGGTCAAGCTCCGCGACATCATGGTTCCCCGGAATGAAATTGCCGTTTTGGATATCAATTCCGATGTGGAAACCCTGAGGAACAAATTCGTGGAAACCGGGTATTCCAGAATCCTCTTTTATGAGGGAAACAAAGATAATATCGTCGGTTATGTCCATACCTCGGCCATATTCCAGAAAGCCAGGCAGATCAAACCCTTTCTGAAAAATGTGCTGATCGTCCCGGAGACCATGGCCGCAAATCAGATGCTGAGTCGTTTCATCAGGGAACACAGAAGTATTGCCCTGGTGGTGGATGAATTCGGTGGCACTGCCGGACTCGTGACTACCGAAGATATCCTGGAGGAGATTTTCGGGGAGATCGAGGATGAACATGATACCAACGATTTCACCGGAAGAAAAATCAATGAGAAGCAATTTGTCCTGTCAGGCCGCTTTGAAATTGATGCCCTTCGTGAGAAATACAACCTGGATATTCCTGAATCGGATGAATATGAAACACTTGCCGGATTTATCCTGCACCATTATGAAAGTATCCCGAAGGTGAATACTACCCTTCGTATCGGAGATATGAGCTTTAAAATTCTCAAAGCAACCTTAACAAAGATTGAGCTGGTCCATCTGACGGTTCTGGATAATTGATGCCGGTGAGTGCATCCCCCGGGACTCATCGGCAAGGAACTTCATTTTCAGTGTCTTGAAGATGAAAGCGGCGGACAATATCTCCTTCCTTAAGCGCTCAAACCCGTAGAATCAGGCTTAAAAAAACGTTTTAAGCGATGTATAATATTGAAAATTATTATCTTCGTGCCTTAATTTTTGAAATCAATATACATATAATTATTGTTAATCAATGGCAACATTACAGAAGATCAGAACCCGTGGGGGGGTATTAGTGGCTATCATTATCGGCCTTGCTCTTTTCGCCTTTATCCTGGGCGATTTATTCCAGTCAGGATCCTCCATAATGCGTAAAAATCAGCTTGAAGTCGGGTCTATTGACGGAGAATCGGTTCAGTATCCCGAATTTCAGTCCAAGGTTGAGGAACTTGGGGAGATTTACAAAAGCAACACAGGACAAACCCAGCTTGATGAACAAACCTGGGTCCAGGTCAGGGAGCAGGTTTGGCAGGAACTGATCAGGGACAAGGTAATGGGTAAGGTTTACAATAAAATAGGGCTGGGAGTTACTTCCGAAGAACTTTTCGACATGCTCCAGGGAGCCAATCCCCATCCCATCGTGCAGCAGATTTTCACCAATCCTGAAACCGGACAGTTTGAAAGGGGTGCCGTTGTCAATTTCCTGAAAAACCTGGAAACCGGCGTTTCTCCGGAACAAAGGAGTTATTGGCTCTTTCTGGAAAAGCAGATTCTTTCAGAACGGCTTCAGTCGAAATACAACAATATGATCAGCAAAGGTTTGTATATTACCAACCAGGAAGCCCAGCAAAACCTGGAGGCGCAGAACAGGGTAGTAGACATTGAGTATGTGGGAATGCGGCACAGTGTGATCCCCGACAGCGCCGTTCAGGTAACGCCAAAGGATTTGAGTGACTTCTATGAATTGCATAAAGAGAATTACAAGGAAGAAAAGACCAGGGGAATTGAATACATCGTTTTTGAGGTGACTCCGTCAACTGCTGATTTCGTTAATTCCGAGAAATGGATTAATGACATCAAAGAGGAATTTGCCTCCACCACCGAAAATGTTCAGTTTGTCAATTCAAATTCAGATGTCAGTTTCAACGACACATGGTACAAACCATCCATGATGAGTGATAGTTTGTCTGCCTGGATCGGTCGCGGAGCCCGGGTAAATGATGTTTACGGTCCCTATTTGGAGAATAATTCCTACAAACTGACCAAGGTGCATGCTTCGGAGATGATGCCTGATTCGGTTCAGGCCCGTCATATTCTTCTCAGGGTGAATTCTGCCCAGGAGGTGGACAGCGTCATGGCACAGGCTGAAAATCTGAAAGGGATGATTGAAAAAGGAAGTGATTTTGCCGCCCTGGCGCGTCAATATTCCACCGATACGGGGTCAGCGCTGAACGGGGGTGATCTGGGATGGTTTGGCCGAGGAATGATGGTAAAGCCCTTTGAAGATGCGGCTTTCAGCAACAAGGTCAATGAAGTGAAAGTCGTAACTTCCCAGTTTGGCATTCATATTGTCCAGACCACGCGGCTCAGCCCGCTTACCCGTCAGATCCAGTTCGCCACCATGGAGCGCACTGTGACGCCCGGCACCCGGACTTACCAGGACACGTATGCCCGGGCTGGCAAGTTCGCCAGTGATAAAAGCACCAAGGCGCAGTTTGACAAGGGCGTGGAAGAGGAAAAACTCACCAAATCCACGGCTCTTCTCAGGGAAAATGATATTACGATCATGGGACTGGAAAATCCGCGTCCCCTGGTCAGGGCAGCCTTTGACGCAAAAGAGGGATATATTCTGAAGAATACCGATGGCTCTACTATTTTTGAGTTGGGGAACAGCTTTGTGATCGCTGTGCTGGCAAGCGCCACTGAAGAGGGTATTGCTCCGCTCGAAAATGTGAAATCCAGAGTGGAACTGGCGGTCCTCAAGGAAAAGAAGGCGCAGTTACTTGCTGAGCGGATGAAAAAGGCCGCCGGGGGCAAAACCGACATGTATGCGGTAGCCGCTGAACTGGGGAGCCAGGTGAGCATTTCCTCGGACCTCAGTTTCAACTCGGTCACCCTGCCTGATTTCGGTACCGAACCTGCCGTCATCGGATCAGCGGTTGCCCTGGAACCCAATGTGATCGGCGGGCCCATAGAAGGAAACAATGGGGTATTCCTGGTGAAGGTGACCTCTTCAAAGGAGAGGGGCGATACCAATGTGGAAGCTGAAAAACAAAGATTGCAGCAGGGATTCTTTAACAGGGCATCCATGCAGGCATTTGAAATGCAGAAAAATGCCGTGAAGGTGGAAGACAAACGGCCCAAGTTCTTTTAGGGGGATTTCCCTTCAAAAGAAGCTGTTTCCGGTCAGGGAACAGCTTCTTTTTTTATGAAAGCAGGATTTTCACCTTTTCTGCAATCTCCCTGGTTTCAGCTTTTCCGGCCAGTTCCCTGGTGGCGATGCCGATGATCCGGCCCATTTCCCTGAGGGATGAAGCACCCTCTCTTGCGATGATGCTCTTAACGACAGCGGTCAGTTCTTCCCCGGTAAGTTGCCGGGGGAGGAATGCTTCCAGGATTTTTACCTGGCCCATCTCCTGCTCATAAAGGTCAATTCTGTTTTGTCCCTTGTAGATTTCTGCCGAATCCCTTCCTTGTTTTACCAATTTGCTGATCAGCCTGAGGGATTCCTCATCGGTAAGTTCCGAACCGGCGCCTTTGGCAGCCCGGGCTTCCAGCATGCTCTTTTTCAGGTTGCGCAAAGCATCCAACCTCTCCTTTTCACGGGCTTTCATCGCTTCGATAATGCCCTGGCTGACTTGATCAAAGAGTGTCATGTTTCAATCCACGTTTTTGTGAATGTAAAGATTGTTTTCACTGATTACGATTTTATTGGCGGGTCCCTTTTTGACCGTCAAATCAGAATAATCGCGTGATTTCAGCGGTATCGGTTTGCCGGTTTTCATCTGTTTGCGGATATAGGCAGGGACATTTTCAAGGTCATCGAGGTCCTCTTCAGAGAGCCGCGAATAATCCATTTTTCGGCTTTGATCTGGTTTTCCCTCATTCCGCGATTCGGATTTTTCAGGATACAGGATGTCGTAATCTGACTTTCCGGGTTGATGGGAGGCCAGGTCAAATTCAAAGGTGGGCTGTTTCTCCGTCACCTGCCGAGGCGTCTCCCTGCCCGCCGGGGGAGTCCGGGTCATCATTGGTTTTTCACGGGTGCCGGTTTCCTTCAAAAAGTGATTCTCCTTTGCCGTTTTTTGGTTTGGCAGGAGTTCAGGAATGCTGGCGGTATTGAAACCGGTGGCAATTACGGTTACCGAAATCTGTTCTCCCAAAGCGGTATCGGTACCATTGCCCCAGATGAGGTCAGCTTCAAAGCCCGCTTTGTTTTGAATATAATCGGTGATTTCCCCTATTTCGTCCATGGTTATTTCCGAATTCCCCGAAGTTACGTTGAGGAGGATATTTTTGGCGCCTCTGATATCGTTGTTGTTCAGCAGGGGAGATGCAAGAGCTTTCTCAACGGCTTTTACCGAGCGGCCTTCGCCTTCGGCAATTCCGGTACCCATGATGGCCACGCCGCTCTGCCGCATAACAGTCTCCACATCGGCAAAATCGACATTGATATATCCCGGAACGGTGATGATTTCGGCAATTCCTTTTGCTGCGATGGCCAGAACGTCGTCAGCTCTGGCAAATGCCTGGGATATGGCGAAATCACCGTACATTTCGCGGATCCGCTCATTGTTGATGACCAGCAGGGAATCCAAATGCTTTTCGATCTCCCTGATCCCTTCCACGGCCTGATGGATCCGGCGTTTCCCTTCATTCCGGAAGGGGATGGTGACGATGCCCACCGTAAGGTATCCCAGTTCGCGGCACAGGGAGGCGATGACCGGTGCACCGCCGGTACCCGTTCCACCCCCCATCCCCGCCGTGATAAATACCATTTTGGTATTTTGAATCAGGGCATTCCTGACATCATCTAGGTTCTCAAGGGCAGCTTCGCGCCCGGTTTCAGGTTTGTTCCCCGCACCACGACCTTCGGTCAGTGACGCTCCCAGCTGGATCTTGACCGGAACCGGACTGTCGGAAAGTGCCTGGGAATCGGTATTGCAGATGATAAAATCCACATCGTGAATTCCCAACTTGTACATGTGGTTGACTGCATTTCCTCCGCCTCCGCCAATCCCGATTACCTTAATGATGGATCCCTGTTTTTTTTCAAACCTGAAATCTATTTTCTCTTCTGACATAGCAGTACTTAAATGAAAATTTATGTTGTCGTTTTTTTAAACCGCCTGATCGTCATCCTCAAACAAACCTCCGAATTTTCTGTAAAACCAGTTATCCAGAGTTTCGCTGTTCCCTTTTGGGGCTTTTGAGGACTTGGTTTCCCGGGGAGGATTTCTCTTTTTTACAGTAGTTTTGACTTCAACGCGTTCCTCACTGTTCCCGAAGGTGAGATTCTCTTCGGGCTTTGAAGGTTCCACTTCCAGTTCGAAGATCCGTTTTCCCCCGGTTTCCATTGTTTCGGCCGTTCCAACAGATTCCGCTATCATCTCCTGATGCATCTCTTCCTGAAGCTTTTTCTCATAGCGTTTGAAATGTTCTTCCGAATCATCCCTTTGTTTCTGAATGTCGGGAGCGTTTTTAAAGCCGGTGCACAGGATGGTTACGCTGATATTGTCGCTTATAGAGTCATCGTATCCATTTCCCCAAATAATATCGGCTTCCTGACCGGCTTCCGCCTGGAGGTATTCAATGATTTCTCCGATTTCTCCGATTGTGATTTCCTGAGTTCCGGAGATGATGTTCAGCAGGATGTTTTTGGTGCCAAAGATGTCATTGTTGTCGAGCAGGGGCGATTGGAGGGCCATTTTTACAGCGTTCAGGGCCCTTCCTTCTCCGGAGGCGAATCCGGTACCCATGATGAATACTTTGCTGTTTCGCATGACGGTATATACATCGGCAAAGTCGATGTTTATATTTCCGTGTAAGGTAATGATCTCGGCGACTCCTTTCACGGCCGTCGTCACGATATCGTCAGCCAGTTTAAAAGCCTGTCGTGCGGGCAGGTCGCCATAGATGGCATGAAGGCGCTGGTTACTGACGATCAGCATGCTGTCGGTATATTCGCTGAGTTTCAAGATTCCTTCCAGGGCCTGGTTATACCTTTTTTTGCCTTCGGCGGGAGAAGGGATGGTCACCACGGCGATGGTGAGGATGCCCATTTCACTTGCCAGCCTGGCAATTACGGGAGCACCTCCGGTTCCTGTACCTCCCCCCATGCCGGCGGTGATGAAAAGCATCCGCGTGTTTTCTCCGAGAGCCTCCTTTATCTCATCGTAGTTTTCACGGGCTGCCTCTTCGCCCATTTCCGGCCTGTTGCCGGCACCCCTCCCTTCGGTAAGGGTCACTCCCAGCTGTATCTTGGTGGGGACCGGGCTGTGATCCAGGGCTTGGGCATCGGTATTGCAAACGATATAATCCACATCCTTGATCCCCGATTCATACATGTGGTTCACGGCATTGCAGCCTCCACCTCCGATTCCCGCCACTTTGATGATGGAGGAGCTGTGTTTTGAAAACTGGAATTTAACTAAAGCTTCACTCATGGGAAATCAATTTTACAGTTATGTATTGGCATCATCGTCCTCAAAGATGAGGCTGATCTGCTGGGTTACTTTTTTCCCTAAATTACTTAAAAAACCGGTTCCTGTTTTTTCTTTGGCAATTTCTTTAAACCCGCCTTGCCGGGAGGTTTTTTTATATTGCGACAGATCCCGGGAAGCCAGGGATAGCTGAAGCATCCCCAGCGCCGTGAGGAAAGCCGGTTTGTCAAAGTCGTTGCCGGAAGCGGCACGTACCTGTGAGAATCCGAGTCGTGCGTCCATTCCTGTTCTGAATTTGACCAGTTGGAGCAGGTTGGGTAGTTTGCAGGTTCCTCCGCTCACGACAATCCCCTGTGCCGAATGGCTCAGGAGTCCCGACTTTTCGATCTGGTACAGCAAACTGTCGATGATCTCCTCCAGCCGGGCCTGGATGATATAGGCCAGGCTTTTAAAGGAGATTTCCTTTGGCTCCCAACCACTGTGTCCCGGGATGGTCACTACCTTTTCCTCTTCCGCAAAATCCCCCATGGCCTGACCATATTGAATTTTGAGCTGTTCCGCCCATTTTTGCAGGATGGAACACCCTTCTTTGATATCCCGGGTGATAACTTCTCCTGCAAAGGGAATGACTGCCATATAGATGAGCCGGCCTTCCGAAAATACGGTCACCTTGGTGGTCCCCCCTCCAATGTCAGCCACTACCACGCCAAGGTCTTTTTCTTCTTCATTGATGACAGCTTCGGCAATCGCCAACGGAGAGAGTACAAAACTGCCGAGTTGCAATCCGCACCTGGAAACTGCTTTTTCCACCGTGTCGCGGTAGGATGCCGGCGCCGTGATCAGGGTGTAACAGGCTGTCATTTTCCTCCCTTCGTGTCCGACAGGAACGATGACGTTGGACTCATCACCGATTGCATAACTCTTCGGGAACATGTGGTAAATTCTGTAGCCTGGTTCAAGAGGCATGTTGTAAGCTTCCTTTTCAAGGTAATCCACATCGGATTGGCTGACCAGCCCCGATTCGATATACCGGGTTCCCTCAAAAGTCAGGGTGGTAATTCCCTGTCCGGCCATTGTTACGTCGACCACCCTGATTTTTCCTTCTACCTGTTCCTCAAGCCGGGTGATCAGGTGGCGTAAGGCACCGGCAAATTCCTCGGGATTCTGGACAATTCCCCTTTTGATTCCCCGGGAGGGAACCCGGTCGTGCCCCAGAATTTCAATCCTGCTGTTTTCATTTCTTATGCCGGCAAGGGCTGTGATCTTTGTCGTCCCTATGTCGACAACCACCTTAAATTCCTGTTTGGATGCCATATTATTTATTTTTTTTTCGCGATTACCTGGTTTTTATATTTCACGCTGATCCTGTCATATTTGTTCCAGTTGTTTTCTGCCAGCACCTGATCATAAAATGCCCTGAGGTTCCTGAACTTCTCCTCCATATTCTCCGGGGATCCGAATTCTATCAAATGATCACCCACCAGCGTGGTAAAGAGGATATTTCCCGTTCCGTTGACATGGATCTGCCTGATTTGTGCCCTCCAGAACCTGTCTTTCTGGATAAATGCGGCAAGCGGGATCAACTCCTCTTTTGCCGCTTCATCCCGGATATTTCCCGTAGCTACCTGCACGTCGGCGGTATAGCCCACCGAGGGGGGGATTTTGTGACCCTTTGCATCCATATAATAGTTCCCCTGCGATGAGATCACCCGGAGCACCGGCGTCCGGTGTCTTACCTTCAGGGTGACCACTCCCTTAAAGCCTGACGAATCCCTGACGACACTCTTGAAGGCGTCTGCCCTGAGAATGGTCTTATTCTTGGCCACCTCAGTTTCAATCATGCCGGTATTGACTTCCGTGAGCTTTTTCCCGATGATTTGCTGGCCGGCTGACTTTGCCAGGCGGATGACCTCCCGTTCAGAGAGCCGGATGGGAGAATTTCCGGCATACTTAACGACAATTTCCCGGCATTCGATGTCATTCATTTCCCGTGACGAGAATGCCAGGGGTCCCGCCAGAAACAGGCCCAGGAGACTCCATCCGGTGACGGATGCGATTTTTCTAACGATTGGTTTCATATTCCAGGAGGGTTACGATCTCATCGGTCATTAATTCGATATCGCCGGCTCCCATGGTGAGCAGGACTCCGGGTTTGTTCCGCCTGATCCAGCCGGGAACTTCCGCTTTCCCGGCGATCTGTTTGTTTTCAAGGGTCATGAACTGCAGAATTGTTCCGGAGGTAACTCCCGGGATGGGTTTTTCCCTTGCCGGATAGATGGGCAGAAGAAGGGCGCCATCCATCAAGTCGAGACTTTGTGCGAATTCCTCTGCAAAATCACGGGTTCTGGAGTAGAGATGGGGTTGGAAAATTCCGTAAATTTTCCTGTTGGGGTACAGAAGCCTGACGGAGGTGATCAATGCCTTCAATTCCCGCGGGTGGTGTGCGTAATCGTCGATGAACAGGGTCCTGCTGTTTTTGAAGCGGATGTCAAATCTTCGTCTGACGCCGCTGTATTTTTCCAGTCCGCGGGCGATTTCATCCAACGAAGCTCCCGCCAGGAAAGCTGTTCCTGCGGCAGCCACCGCATTTTCCACATTGTGTAATCCCGGATAGTCCATTTCTATCAGGGGGGTGGTTCCTCCCGGAGTTTTGATGACAAAGATGTAGCAGGAGGTTTCTGGGTGGAGGGCAAGGCCGGAGGTGGTGAAGTCCGCCTCCCCAGAGAGGGAATAGGTCATTATTCTTTGTTGCGCGGAAGGCATAAAATGGGGTGTCAGTTCCTTATTCACCAAAAGGCTTCCTCCTCTTTTCACCTTTTCGGAAAAACGAAGGAAGGAGGCTTCCATTTCTTCGTAGACTCCGTATATGTCGAGGTGGTCGGCGTCCATGTAGGTAATGACTGCCACATCGGGTTCCAGTTCCAGGAAAGAGCGGTCATATTCGTCGGCTTCGGTGACGATCCAGGGGTTTCCGGGACCGGGGAGGATCAGGTTGCTGTTGAAATTTTTAGAGATGCCGCCGAGGAATGCCCCGCAATTCTGGGTTGAATTTTTCAGGATGGTAGCCACCATGGTGGAGACGGTGGTTTTTCCGTGTGTTCCGGCCACGGCGATGCAGCGGTGTGGGTTGCAGATCATCCCCAGGGCCTTTGATCTTTTGACAATGGGGAATCCCGATTTCCGGAACCAGCTCCATTCCCCGTGGTCTGAGGGAACCGCGGGGGTGATTACCACCAAGGTGTCCTCCCGGGTTCCGGTGAGTGATTTCACTTCTTTGCCCAGGTCATTGTAGTGCACCGGGATGCCCTCGCGGATGAGTTCCTCCGTCAACCGGCTGGGGGTACGGTCATAGCCTGCCACCCTAACTCCCGAATGGTTGAACCAGCGGGCCAGGGCACTCATCCCAATCCCCCCGATCCCCAGGAAATAGACTGATTTTATTTGTCCGGTTTCTGTCATACGTTAAGCAGTTTCAGTGCTTCGTCCACTATTCCGGCTGTTGCCCCGGGGAGGGCCATCCGCCTGATGTTTTCCGACAATTGGGCGAGCCTTTCTTTGTCATTCATCAGGCTGACCGCAGCGGGAAAAAGTTTTTCATCGATTTCGCCGTCCCTGATGAGGATGGCCGCATCCTTTTCCTGAAGGGCACGTGCATTCCGTGTCTGATGGTCTTCGGCCACATTGGGAGACGGCACCAGGATGGCCGGTTTCCCAACCAGGCAAAGTTCGCTGATGGTGCCTGCCCCGGCCCTGGAAATCACCATGTCGGCAGCCAGGTAAGCCATTTCCATCCTGTCAAGGAACCGGTGAATCCGGAGATTCCCGGGACGGTTCTCCCTGGTTTTTTCAACCATTTCCTCATAATAGAGGGATCCGGTTTGCCAGATGACCCGGAATGGGGCTTTTCTGACAACATTCAGGTTTTTCAGGACTGCGTTATTCAGGGAGCGGGCTCCGAGGCTTCCTCCGAGGATCAGGAGTACTTCTTCCTCCGGGGAAAATCCGAACCATGCCAGGGCTTCTTCCCGGGAGGCCCCGGGGTTCAGCAGGTTTTGCCTGACCGGATTTCCGGTAAGGATGATTTTCTCGCCGGGGAAGAACCGTTCCATTCCTTCGTAAGCCACGCAAATGCGGTCCACCTTTTTCCCCAGGATTTTATTGGTCTTTCCGGCAAAGGAATTCTGTTCCTGGATGAGGGCGGGCACTTTGCGGGCGATGGCTGCACGCAGGATGGGGCCGCTGGCATATCCCCCCACCCCGATGGCCAGATCGGGGTTAAATCTCCTAATAATACGGCGGGCTTCGACCATGCTCCTGAAAAGCATGATGAAGAACTTAACCATCAGGATTCCTGGTTTTCTGGGAAATCCCATCACCGGCAGTCCGGTAATGGGATAACCTGCGGCAGGTACTTTTTCCATTTCCATCCTGCCTTTTGCTCCTACAAAGAGAATATCGCAACCCGGGAGCCTCTTTCTGAGTTCTCCTGCGATGGACAAAGCCGGGAAGATGTGTCCCCCGGTTCCGCCGCCGCTGATGATTATCTTAGGTTCTTTCATTCCTTCATCTCCTGGTCATCATCAGGAATCACCACTTGTACCGCTGTTTCCGCTTTCACGGCCGAATCTCTCTGGTTCTGGTAACTGACGCTGAGGATGCAGCCGAAAGCCACCGAGGTGAAGAGCAGGGAAGTGCCACCCATGCTCACCCAGGGTAAGGGCTGGCCGGTTACCGGAAATACGCCCGATGACACCCCCATGTTCACCATGGCCTGGTACACAAGCAGGAGCGTCAACCCGGTGACCAGAAAGGCCGGGAAGGTGCGGTTGGTGCGTTTCACAATCATAATCCCCCTGAAAAAGAGAATCATATAGAGCCCCATCAGGAGAATACCCCCGATCAGGCCATATTCTTCGATGATGATGGCGTAAATGAAATCGTTATAGGCTGCGGCCATATAATTGGCCACATCGGAATTTCCCGGTAACTTGCCGAAGATTCCTCCTTCATAAATGGCCAGTTTGGCATAATCGGCCTGAGTGATCCCGGTCTCTGCCGCCGGATCACCATGGATGAAACGTTCGATCCTGCCTCTGAAGGTCTGGAACCTGGCAGGCAGGTTTTCGAGATGGTCGGCAAGGAAATAGATGCTGACCAGCATCGCAATGCCTGCTGCCACCACCAACGCCAGATGGCGAAAAGGGATCCTCCCGACAAACATCATGCTTATGACTGTCAGAAACAACAATGCCGCCGTGGAAAAATTCGATATCATAATCAGGCCGCAGATGATCCCGGCAACCACAAGTATCTTCCAGAATGCTTTCTTCAGTCCTTCTTCCGAGCCCTGCTCGATTCCCAGGATTTTGGCCGTATACATGATCACGGCCAGTTTTGCGATTTCCGCAGGCTGAAAGGAGATGAATCCCAGGTTGAGGGTTCTTCCCGAGGAATCACCCGCCTTTCCGGCAAATTTGAGGCCCAGGGCCACCAACAGCAGAAAAATGCTGAAAATAACCAGAATCCGCGCAAGGATGGAATACAACTTCACCGGAACAACCTTTACCATGACCACAATAATGGCAAATCCCAACCCGAGAAATACGATTTGCCTGATCAGAAAGTAAAAGGTGTTCCCTCCTGCCTGCCGGAATGCCAATGCTCCGGTGGCGCTGTATACGATGAGCAGGGAAAGCATCGACAGGAAGAGGAGGACTGCCCAGATAACCCTGTCACCCCTGATGAGGTTTTTTACGGTATATTCCATTTCTTCGGGGTTAAAGATTTCTTACTTCCTGTTTGAACTGGACGCCACGGTCTTCATAGTTTTCAAATAGGTCGAAACTTGCGCAGGCAGGGGAGAGCAAAACCGTATCGCCGTTGCGGGCGAGGTAATAGGCCGATTTCACGGCCTCTGCCATACTCGTGGTATCAATGATGTTCCTGACAATATCGCCGAATGCCTGGTGAATTTTTGAGTTATCAATTCCAAGGCAGACGATGGCCTTTACCTTTTCCCTGACCAGGTCAAAAAGCATGCTGTAATCATTGCCCTTGTCAATGCCACCGGCAATCCAGACCACCGGGTGATTCATGCTCTCAAGTGCATACCAGGTCGAGTTGACATTGGTGGCTTTCGAGTCATTCACGAATTCGATTCCGTGAACTTTCAGAAATCGTTCCAGGCGGTGTTCCACCCCCTGAAAATCGGTAAGGCTCTCCCTGATCCTTTCGTTTCTGATTTCCAGAACCATTCCTGAAATTGCCGCTGCCATCGAATTACAGGCATTGTGTTTCCCTTGTAATGCTAAATCGAGAATTGACATGCTGAATTTTTTTTGTTTTATATTAATTATAAGTGTATTGTCTTTAATACCGGCTCCGTCGCCTTCGACGGGATTCAGGGAGAAGGGGATACAGGTGGCTTTTAGTTCCCTTTTGGCCATTTCTGCGATAGTGACCGGGTCATCGAGAAAATAGACGAAATAGTCGGCAGGAGTCTGGTTTTGCGTGATTCTGAACTTGGAATTCACATAATTCTGCATCTCGTAGTTGTACCGGTCGAGGTGGTCAGGGGTGATGTTCATCAGAACGGCCACTTCCGCTTTGAATTCATACATGTCATCGAGTTGGAAACTACTGAGCTCGATGACGTAAACGTCATGGTTTTCCTCTGTTACCTGCCTGGCAAAGCTTTTCCCGACATTTCCGGCCAATCCGGCATTGATTCCCGCTTTCAGGAGCATGTGGTGGATCAGCAGGGTTGTGGTTGTTTTTCCGTTGCTGCCCGTGACGCATATTTTCGGGGCCCTGGTATAGCGGGCGGCAAATTCAATTTCCGAGATGACGGGAATCCCTTTCTCTCTTATTTCTTTCAGAATTTCTGCTTTTTCAGGGATTCCCGGTGACTTGATGACCAACCCGGCCTCCAGGATTCTTTCGGTGGAGTGGGTACCTTCCTCCCATTCGATTTTGTAACGGTCAAGTGTTGATTTGTAAGGGTTCCTGATTTTTCCTGAATCGGAAACGAAAACGGAATATCCCTGCCGGAGGGCCAGGATGGCTGCTCCGGTACCGCTTTCACCAGCTCCCAGTATGGCTGCCTTTTGATTCATCTACCTGACCTTGAGTGTAACGATGGATACCACTGCCAGGATGATTCCGATGATCCAGAAGCGGGTGACGATTTTGGCTTCGGGAATTCCCTGCATCTGGAAGTGGTGATGGATGGGGCTCATCAAGAAAATCCGGCGCCCCTGGCCGTATTTTCGTTTCGTATATTTAAACCAGGTGACCTGCATCACCACACTCAGGTTTTCGATCAAGAAAATGCCGCACAGGAGCGGAATCAGGATTTCTTTCCTGATGATGACGGAGAAGACCGCCAGGATGCCCCCCAGGGTCAGGCTGCCTGTATCGCCCATGAAGATCTGTGCCGGATAGGAGTTGTACCACAGAAATCCGACGGTGGACCCGATGAATGCCCCGATGAAGACCGTGAGCTCTCCCAGGTTGGGGATATACATGATGTTGAGGTAGCTGGAGTAGATGACGTTGCCGCTGACGTAGGCCAGGATCCCCAGGGCGGCTCCGCTGATGGCGGAAGTTCCCGTGGCCAGGCCATCAAGTCCGTCGGTAAGGTTCGCTGCGTTCGACACGGCGACGATGATCAATATGATGGCTATGGCATAGACCACCCAGCGCAGCCATTCCGCATCCCTGCCTGCAAAACTTACCAGCCAGGCATAATCAAATTCATTTTTCTTGACAAAGGGGATTGTGGTTTTTGTCGATTTTACCTCATGTGTGGCGATCTGGACATGTTGTTCCCCCGACTCTGGATCAATGACCAGTTCTTTCATTTCCTCCCCTGTTTTTGAAGTGACGGATTCTCTGACCACCACTTCGGAGCTGAATAGAAGCGTTGCAACCACCATGATGCCCAGGCTGATCTGTCCGATGATTTTAAAGTGCCCGGCAAGTCCTTTTTTATTCATCCTGAACACTTTGATATAATCGTCGGCAAAGCCGATCAATCCCAGCCAGATGGTGGTGATCAGCATCAGGATGATGTACACGTTCCCGATCCGGGCAAACAGGAGGGTGGGAATGATGATTCCTGCAATGATGATGATTCCCCCCATGGTGGGCGTTCCCTTTTTCTGGAGCTGGCCTTCAAGACCCAGGTCGCGGACATCCTCCCCGATTTGTTTCTTTTTCAGGTAGCGGATCAGCCGTTTCCCGTAAACCGTTGTGATGAACAGGGAAAGAATGATGGCTCCGGCGGTCCGGAAGGAAATGTATTGGGCCATCCCGATTCCGGGAATCTGGTAATCTTTAAGTATCTCGTACAGATAATACAACATGTGAGCGCTTTTTGATATGGTTATTCAATCCCGAAAATTTCCCTGATGACTTCCTTATCGTCGAAGTGATATTTGATCCCCATGATTTCCTGATAGTTTTCATGGCCTTTTCCTGCTACCAGGATGATATCTCCCGGTGCGGCCATCAGGCAGGCTGTTTTGATGGCTTCCCTGCGGTTTGTGATGGAGATGGCTTTATTCCTGTGTGTTTTGTCAATTCCTGTTTCCATTTCCCTGATGATGGTTTCGGGATCTTCGGTGCGGGGATTGTCGGAGGTAAGGATCACCCTGTCGCTAGCCAGGACGGCTTCGCGGGCCATTTCAGGTCTTTTGGTGCGGTCGCGGTCACCACCCGCCCCTACTACCGTGATCACCTTTTCGTTTCCTGTACGGATTTCGGCAATGGCGAAAAGGACGTTCTTCAACGCATCGGGGGTGTGGGCATAGTCCACGATGGCCAACTTCCCGTCGAGGCTTCTCAAGGCATCGAATCTTCCCTGAACAGCAGTCAATTCACTGATCTCCTGCAGGACCTCCTCCCGCTCCTGTCCAGTCAGCAGGGCGGTAGCGTAAACCGCCAGGAGGTTTGAAGCGTTGAATTTTCCGACCAAATGGGTCCACACTTCCTGTCCGTCAATAGTGATCAGCATCCCTTCAAAATGGGTTTCCAGCACCCTGCAACGGAAATCCGCCATCGTCCTAACCGAATAGGTGCGATGGGCGCCCCGGCAGTTCTGAAGCATCACCGGGCCGTTTTTGTCATCCATGTTGATCAGGGCGAAAGCTGTGGACGGCAATCGGTCAAAGAATCCCTTTTTTGCTTTCAGGTATTGGTCAAAAGTCTTGTGGTAGTCAAGATGGTCGTGGGTCAGGTTGGTGAAAATCCCCCCTGCGAAATGAATGCCTGAAATCCGGTATTGGACTACGGCATGGGAACTTACTTCCATGAAACAGTAATCGCACCCCTGAAGGACCATTTCATTCAGCAGGGAATGGATTTTCAGGGCGTCGGGAGTGGTATGGGTAGCTGTTTCGGTTTTTTGACCTACGATGGTGGAAATGGTCGATATTAATCCGGCCTGATATCCCAGCCGGCTGAAAAGCCGGTAGGAGAGGGTGGCGATGCTGGTTTTGCCGTTGGTTCCCGTGATGCCGATCACCTTGATTTTCCTGGAAGGATGGTCATACCACGCCGAGGCCAGGTCACCCAGCATTTCATCTGCGTTGTCCACTTTGATGAAAAGTACATTTTCGGGAAGCGACGAGGGGAGTTCCTCACAAACCACCGCTGAGGCTCCCCTTTCGATGGCTGACGCGATGTAGAGGTGGCCGTCGGTATGGATCCCTTTCTGCGCTACAAAAAGGAAACCGGGAGCCACTTTCCGGGAGTCAAAGGCAATGCCCTGCAAAGCCATTTCCGCATTACCCTTAATTTCCAGGATCCCATGACCGGGATCTATGTCACTCCATCGTTTCATTATATTATCCCATTGTTAACGTTATGGTTTGCCCCTTTTTACAGGGATTCCCCGGCATAATAGACTGTTGTTTGACTTTTCCGATTCCACTCATCTTTACCTGAAGTCCCGCACTTTCAAGCAAATAGATGGCATCGCGGGCTCCCATTCCCCTTACATCGGGCACCTGGTCCTCTGAAACAGGATTTTCCCTGAGGAAAATCCCTTCTTCCCCTGCTTCCGCTTTTGTGAGGAGGGTTTTGGGTTTTTGGCCGTTGTAGTCCAGGTCAAGCGACCGCAACACCCTGATAATATCACGGGTCATTCCGTTTTTAACGCCGGGAAACGCTGTCACGTCATCTTTGGTCTCCTCATTTTGTGCATATTTCTGGTGAATGGCATACACTTTTTCAGCTACTTCCCTGAAAACGGGACCGGCAACAGCGCCCCCGTAGTAGGCCCCCTGGGGTTTGTTTACCGTCACGATCATGGAATACACCGGCTCTTCCGCCGGGAAATATCCCACAAAGGAGGCCAGATAAAGGCCTTTCCCATACCCTCCCTGGGAAGAGGCGATCTGGGCGGTTCCTGTTTTTCCGGCAATTCGGACGATGTCGCTGGCGATGGATTTTCCGGTGCCGTTTTCACAAACGCCTTCGAGCATTTTTTGAGCTTTTTTGATGGTCGATCGGGAAGCCACGGAACCATTCAGGACTTCTGGTTTTATTCTACGGACCACATCGCCCTTATTCCGGATCTCCCTCACCAGGTAAGGTTTCATCATTCTGCCATCGTTGGCAACGGCATTGTAAAAATTCAGGATCTGCAGGGGGGTCATTTTGGTCTCATATCCGTAAGACATCCATGCCAGGGTGGTACCCCACCAGTCCTTGTCACCGGGATATTTGAAAAAGGGAACTCCCTCTCCGGCAAGCTCTACGTTGAGGGGTTTTGTAATCCCCATGCTGTGAATCCGGTCAACGAATTTTTTGGGATCTTTTTCATAACAGGAGGTGATGATTTTGGCTACCCCCACGTTGGATGATTTTTCGAAAATCTGTTTCACTGACATCGGGCCATGCCCCCCGTATTTGTAATCGCTGTCATAAATGGTGCGGTCGTGATATTTCCATACGCCACTTCCGGTGTCGAAAACCTGGCTGGTGTCAATGAGTCCGTCCTCCAGGGCGGCCATGAGAGAAATGAGTTTAAAGGTGGATCCCGGCTCATAACAGCCGGCATGTCCCAGCGCATAGTTGTAAATTTCATCATAATGTCCGGGGGCCACCCGTCCCAGATTTGCGATGGCCTTGATTTCGCCGGTTTTCACTTCCATCAGGATGGCTGTGCCCCATTCGGCATTGCTGGATTTCAGCTGTCGCTCCAGGGCACTCTCGGTAATGTCTTGGAATCTTACGTTGAGCGTGGTCATGATATCCATGCCGTCCTTGGGTTCTATTTCAATCCGGCTCACCCAGCGGCCCGAGAGTTTCTGGCGGTAGCCTACGCCGGATTCACCTTTCAGGAAAGTTTCAAAAGCCTCCTCGATTCCTGTATTTCCGGCACTTCCGCTGGTTCCGCCGCCGGCCCCCCTGTTCATGGTTCCGATGGTTCGTGACGCCAGTAACCCCAGGGGAAGAACCCGTTTGTTTTCCTGCTCAATGATCCTGCCCCCGCCAAAAGCACCCCTTCGCAGGATGGGAAATTTCTTCATGGTCTGCAACTCGTTGTAATCAATCTTACGGGGCGTCAGCAAATACCCCCGGTCTTTCTGACGATATGCCGCGTCGAGCCGCCGCTTGTATTCTTTGGCAGGTAAATTCCTGAAAAATGATGAAAGCATCAAGGCAAGGGAGTCGCTCTGCTGACTGTAAACTTTCCGGACACCCGGCGCGGCCAGGTCAATCCTGACAAAATAGCCGGGGACCGAAGTGGCCAGAACATTGCCGTCATCGGAGCATATGTTGCCCCGGTTGGGTTCAAGCGAAACCGTATTGTGGGTCAGGTTGTCGGCAATCTGTTCCCACCGGTCCGTTTTGATGTTCTGTATCGCCAGCAATTTGGCAATCACCACAATCGCCATTATCAGCATGAAGAAGTAAATAATGGCCAAACGCGTAATGATGATGTTACGGAGGTTCATTTTTTCCTTTTTGATTTGTTCACTACGATTTTTCCGGGAGCCCTTACCTGTTCTTCAAGTCCCAACCCGGCCTCCTTCACTTTGTCAACGATTTCCGACGGTTTGCTCATGTGCATCAGCCTGGCTGAATTGGTGATGGATTGGGAGCGCAAATCATCGATGGTATCCTGTAAGACTTCAATTTCATGGATCACCTTTTCTGACCTGTACCGGTTGGTGATCAGCAGCAGACCCAGGAAAACCAGGAAAATGAAAAAGGGGATCTGCCGGGTGACCCGTTCATCCGTCAGAATGGTCCCACGCAGGAACGAACTAACCCCGGGACGCGATTTCCCGTTATTTTTAACTTTCTCTGCCATCACGATTCTGTTTTTTCCGCGATCCGCAACTTGGCGCTCCGGGATCGGGGATTTGCCTTGATCTCACTCTCCTCCGGAACAATCACCCTGCGGTTGATCAGGCGGAAGGGCGTCATGAAGTTTCCGTAGAAATCCTGCATTTTTGTGCCTTCCAGATTTCCCGACTTGAAAAAGTGCTTTACAAGGCGGTCTTCCAGACTGTGGTAGGTAATGACAACCATTCTACCTCCGGTTTTCAGGACTTCCCGGGAAGCGAGGAGAAACTCCCCCAGGACTGCGATTTCTTCATTCACTTCCATCCGCAAGGCCTGAAAAACCTGAGCCAGGTATTTTTTTTCGGTAGCTACAGGGATGCACCTTTCAATGGCAGCAATCAGCTGTCCCGTTGTAAGAATCTCCCGGACGGAACGTGCCGCCACGATCGCGGAAGCTACTCTCCCTGCATTGTGGATTTCGCCCTGTTCCCGGAAAAGGAGGGTGAGATCCTGCTCCGGGTATTGGTTTACGATGTCGGCAGCAGTGCGTTTTGCATCCCTGTTCATACGCATGTCAAGGAGAGTGTCGAAGCGAAAGGAAAACCCCCTGCCGGCATTATCAAAGTCGTGTGAGGAAACCCCCAGGTCGGCCAGGATCCCATCCACCTTGTCCACTCCGTAATAGCGCAGGAAATTTTTGAGGTAGCGGAAGTTCTGCCTGATAAATGTCAGCCGGGAATCATCCCCCGCATTCCTGGCTGCTTCTTTATCCTGATCAAAGGCAAAGAGCCTTCCGTCCCCCAGCCGGGAAAGAATCTCCCCGGAATGACCGCCTCCGCCGAAAGTGGCATCCACATAAATCCCGCCGGGACGAATGTTTAACCCTTCGATGCTAGGGATCAGCAGAACAGGGACGTGGAACTGGTTCATGACGGTCTTTTTTCACTGTTGCCTGACAGCCGTTCCCTGTACACATCACGCAACGGCCTGCGCTCTTCCTTCACCTTCCGGTATTTTTTCTCATCCCATAAGGTAATCGACTGACCTTTTCCGACAAAAACCACATCCCTCTCAATTTCAGCATATTCCATGAAATCGGCCGGAATGTTGATCCTCCCGTTGGGGGCCATCACCACCGTGGCGAAATTTTCATATATGTCGGCCAGAAGATCATCATCGTCCTCGTTGAATGGGTTGAGCTGCCGCTCGATCATGTCGAGCCGCTGCTCCCATATCTTCAGGGGATAAATATTCAAACAGGCCTTGTAAACATCCTTCTCAATGACCAGGGGTTCTTCGGCCAGAACACCCATGGCTTTCTTGAACGCGGCAGGAAGGACCACCCTTCCCTTGTCGTCGGTCAATGCATTGTATCTGGCAGAAAAACGGTTCATGGCTCTTCCTGTTTTGATGAAGTAAAAATAGAAATTATATTCCACATCATTACACTGTATGCCAATTTATTCCACTTACAGATAACGCAATTTTGTTGAAAAAAATGTTGAAAAGCTGTTAAGAAAGCAGGTCGAGGGTGTATTTTGTTCTTCTAAACAATTTGTTATCAGTAGTTTTAATGCAAAATGCAGGTGAATAACTTTGCGGTTGATAACTCATAACAGGGGGGAGGGTTTTTCGAAACTTATAAATAAAAACGGACGAAATGAGCTTAAAGGGTTCTATTAATCGATTTCACGATTAATTTTGTTTGGAATAAAAAAAGAAAACTGGAAGATGGTGAACGAAAATTCGACAGCGGATTTTAAGCCAATTGACATTAAGGAGATTTTCCGGGAGAAAAGTCCCGGGTTGTACCGTTTGATGCCGGGTTTTGTTTTTCGTTTGATACACAGGGTCATGCGGCTGGATTTCATCAACAGTTTCATTGTGAAATACGGGCATTTGGAGGGGATGGATTTTGTCACGGCATCGGTCAGGGATTTTGAAGTTACTGAGCGGGTATTCGGGGCGGAGAATATTCCTGCTTCGGGGAGTTTTATTTTTGCGTCCAATCATCCGTTGGGGGGATTTGATTCTCTTCTGTTGATGGAGAATGTGTACAAGCGGCTGGGGGATTTCAGGTTTTTGGTTAATGATGTTTTGATGAATGTTCCTCCCTTGCAGCCGTTGTTTGTTCCTGTCAACCATCATGGAAGCAACAGTCGTGAGACCGCCCGGATGCTGAAGGAGACCTATGTTTCAGGGAAGCAGATTCTGATTTTTCCGTCGGGGCTGGCTTCCAGGAGGATCAGGGGGAAGGTGGTGGATCTGGCGTGGCAAAAGCATTTTATTTCGAAATCGGTTGAGTACAAGCGGGATGTCATTCCCGTCTTTATCAGCGGAAGAAATTCAGGCCGGTTTTATGCGCTGGCGAAATGGCGTAAAAAGCTGGGAATCGGCTGGAATCTCGAAATGTTTCTCCTGCCCGATGAGACTTACCGTCATCGGCGTCAGCAAATATCCCTTTATTTTGGGAAGCCCATTCCTCATACTACTTTTGATCGCAGCAGGAGTCATCAGGAATGGGCGGCCTGGGTCAGGGATCTGGTGTATGAGTTACCCGGAACGTTGGATATGCCCAAAAATGTGAATAACTGATTATTCGCGACAACTTTTTTATATTTTTGCAGGTCAATCAGAATTTCATCTAAAATGAAAGAGATTATTGCTCCTGTACCTCTTGAGTTCATCAAGGCAGAACTTACTCCGGAAAAGATGATGCGCAAGACCAATAAGGGAGGAAATGAGATTTACATCATCACCCACCAGGATTCTCCCATGGTCATGCAGGAGATCGGAAGGTTGCGGGAGCTAACCTTCCGGGATGCTGGGGGTGGTACCGGTGAGGAAGTTGACATTGATCATTATGACATTGCTGACGTTCCCTATAAACAGTTGATTGTATGGGATCCGGATGCCTCGGAGATTCTCGGCGGATACCGGTATATGATTTGCTCAGAAGCACCGCGCGACAAGGGCGGGAAAATCCTGTTGGCGACCACCGAGCTTTTTAATTTTTCGGAACGTTTCTGCAAGGAATATGTTCCATATACCCTGGAGTTGGGACGCTCCTTTGTAACTCCGGCATACCAGTCCAGCAAAACCGGCGCCAAGGCGCTTTATGCCCTTGACAACCTTTGGGACGGCCTGGGGGCCTTAACGGTTGACCATCCCAACATCAAATATTTCTTCGGGAAAGTGACCATGTATGCTCATTTCCATACCCGGGCGCGTAACCTGATCCAATATTTCTTCCTGAAATATTTCCGTGACCGCGAAAGTCTGGTGACGCCGATCCATCCCTTTATTTTTGACATTGACATGGAAGAGATGGAGGCTTTGTTTACCGGGGGTGATTACAAGGAAGATTATAAGACGCTGGTACAAGGTGTCCGGAATTATGGGGAGAATATACCGCCCCTTTTCAATGCTTATATGAATCTGTCGCCCTCCATGAAAACCTTCGGGACCGTTTTGCATGAAGGTTTCGGCCGTGTGCTGGAAACAGGGATCATCGTGACGGTAGAAGACATTTATGCCGTTAAGAAAGACCGTCATATCGAAACCTATCTCCTTACCAAGGAAACGGAAAGTTGGCTTGTGCCGGAATAGTCATCAGGGCTGATGCTTACTCATGCCTGATCATTTCAGGCATGGAAGGTGAAATTAAAACAATTTCGGCAATTCTATGAGATCAGGAACCACAAAAGCTTTCGGAAACTGGTATTGTATCTCTTTCATCAGTTTGATGGCTTCATTGCGGGTGCGGAAGTCGCCTACCCTTACCTTGAAATCAGGTGAAACATAGCTGATGTAAACGTTGATGCCGGGATAGGCGGCCAGGAATTCGTTTTTAGTACTTTGGGCCTTTTGCCTGGCATTCATGTCTGAAGAAAAGAAAATTTCGACCCTGAAGCCCTGCATCTTTCCTCCCTGCTGGTTTCGCCGGATATGTAACCTGACCAGTTCCACAAGTTTGGGGTCCTGTTCAATGTTCAGCTTTTGGAAGATGTCGTTGCCAAAATTATCGGCGAAACTGCCTTCATAGCTGCCTGCTTGACCGGCCACAATCCCAGAAACCAGAAGAAACAGCGCAACTGTCAAAATCCTTTTCATTTCTATTCTCTTCACTCTGCAAATATAAGGAGTTTACAGGTAACATCTCCTTTTGCAAACTGAAACCGCTCCATTATTCACTTACTTAAAGTCATAAGAGACAGAATTTTTGGGGCAGTTACAATTTTCACCTACTTTTGTCGGTCCAAATGAGAGGGAATGACCAGGAAGTTCTTTATTGAGACTTACGGATGTCAGATGAATGTAGCTGACAGTGAGGTTGTTGCTGCGATTCTCAGGGGGAAGGGGTATGATATGGCTACTACCCTTGAGGAGGCAGATGCCATTCTGATCAATACCTGTTCGGTGCGCGACAATGCCGAACAGCGCATCTGGGGGCGGCTTGATCACTTCAACAGCCTGAAAAGGAAGAGAAAGGGGCTCATCGTGGGAGTGGTTGGATGCATGGCTGAACGGCTGGGTGAAGAATTCCTGCACCACAAAGCCGTTGATCTGGTTGCCGGTCCCGATGCTTACCGGGATATTCCCTATCTCTTTGACAAGGCTGAAAATGGCGAAAAGGCCATCAACACGGAGTTGTCGGAAATAGAAACATACGACGGAATAACGCCGGTCAGGATCGGAGATGTCAACATTTCGGGATTTGTCAGCATCACCCGCGGATGTAACAATTTCTGCACCTATTGTATTGTGCCGTATACACGGGGCAGGGAGCGCAGCAGGGATCCGCAGGATATCCTCCATGAAGTCGGGGACCTTTGCAGGAAAGGATTCAGGGAAGTGACACTGCTGGGACAGAACGTCAACTCATACCACTGGTATCCCGTTGATGGCATAAAACCGGTTCGTTTCCGCGATCTGCTGCAAATGACGGCTGAAGCATTTCCTGATATGAGGATCCGCTTTACCACTTCCCATCCGAAAGACATGCGCGAGGCCATTCTGAAAACCATGGCTTCCTATCCGAATATCTGCAAACATATTCATCTGCCAGTACAATCGGGAAGCTCCAGGATCCTGAAACTGATGAACCGCAAGTATGACCGGGAATGGTATCTCAACCGGATCGAGGCGATCAGGCGCATCCTCCCCGAATGTTCCCTGTCGACCGATCTCTTTTGCGGTTTCTGTTCCGAAACTGAGGAAGATCATTTGCAAACCCTTAGCCTGATGGAAGAGGTCAGGTTCGACATGGCCTTTATGTTCAAATATTCCGAACGGCCGGGAACCTATGCTCATCAGCATCTTCCCGACGATGTGCCCGAAGAGGTGAAATCACACCGGTTGGAAGAAATCATTAAATTGCAGAACAGGATTTCCCTTCAGCGTAACAGGGAAGAGGTGGGAAAAATCTTTGAAGTGCTTGTGGAAGGGATTTCCAAAAAGTCAGAGATGATGTATTTTGGCCGGACTTCGCAGAACAAGGTGGTGGTCTTTCCCCGGGGAAACACCTCCAGGGGGGATCTGGTACGGGTACTGGTAACGGGATGTACGCAAACCACCCTGATCGGCAGCCTTGCCGGGGAAGATGGACGGTCGTAATCTCCCACACCCGGCTGACGGTGACTTGGAGACTTAGGGACTTAGAGATGAAGGGAACAGGTGTCTGTAGGTCGTGATCAGGTGGTTAGTTACCGGACAGATTATTGAAACAATTAATGCTATGATAAGTATAAGAGTCAAATGTGCCCGCCCATGCCGTATATCTCAACATGGGGAGGGATGCCGGCCACTACCTGACTTTCGAATGGATGACATAGCCATGTTGTTACTCTGGGTTATCAGCCAACCGGCAGATCCCCGAAGAGCTTTAAGGAGAATTGAGTACCAAGCTTTTAAACAGGATCAGGGAAGGGGAACATCAGCGGCAGGATTTTAAATTCTGCATCAGCGATTCCCGTAAGATTGCCCGTTCGCTGGTGGCTTTTGCCAACAGCGACGGGGGGAGTTTGCTGATTGGGGTGAAAGACAATGGCCATATTGTCGGGGTTCAATCCGACGAGGAGTATTACATGGCCGAGTCAGCCGCCCGGATTTACAGCAACCCCCCGGTTTCCTTTGCCGTCAGGCAATGGAATGTCGAAGGGAAGACCGTTCTGGAAGTTATCGTGGAGCCCAGTCAGGCAAAACCCCATTTTGCAAAGGACGAAAATGGGAAATGGATCGCCTGGGTGCGTCATCACGATGAAAACAGGCTGGCTTCACGGGTGATGATTGAGGTGTGGCGAAAACAGAAAAGCAGGGATGGCATTCTCGTGCACCTGGACGATTCCTGGAAGTTCCTGCTTGAGTATTTGTATAAATATGATTTTATTACAGTTTCTGCTCTGGCCCGGAAGGGGTGCCTTCCTTACCGGAAAGCAGAGCAACTGCTTGCCGATGGCATTGTGACAGGCATCATACAGCCCTTTTTCGGGGAGACTAATGTCTTTTACAAACTGAACCGCAAATTTGACCTGGATGCGTGGGAAAAACAGGAAAAGGGGAGGAAATGATTTTTTCACTCTGCTATCCATGGAAAAACACTGTTTCCTACTGACAGCCGGCATTTCATTTTTTTTAATATTTGCAATCTTTTCTAAAGGCAATTCTTGGAAGCCGCCACTTTTCTGAAGTTATTCGAAGGGCATCCGGGCCTGGCTGCCTTACGTCAAAAGACGGATGCCCCCCCGGGTGAAAAGATTCACCTGAAGGGCATTTTCGGCTCTGCCCTAACCATCCTGGCAGCTTTGCTCTTCCGGAAGTCGGGGATAAACCTGTGTGTTATCCTTCCCGAAAGAGAGGATGCCGCCTATTTCTACGATGACCTGGTCACCCTTGGACTGGGTGACAGGGTTCTTTATTTTCCATCTTCTTATAAGAGATCGGTTCAGTTCGGACAACCCGATCCCGAAAGCGGAATGCTGCGTACCGAAGCCCTGACGCGCATTGCTGCAGGCAAGACATCCCACATTGTGGTTACCTATCCTGAGGGGTTGGTAGAAAAAGTTCCCTCTCGGAAAGATCTGAAAAATAATACTTTGACCATTTCCAGGGGCGAAAAGATCTCCATCGAGTTTATCAATGACTATTTGTACGCCTATGGCTTTGAACGTGTCGATTTTGTTTCGGAACCCGGTCACTATTCCGTGAGGGGCAGCATTGTCGATATTTTTTCATTTGCGGCGGAGGAACCATACCGGCTTGATTTCTTCGGGAACGAAGTGGAGTCGATCCGCAGTTTTGAGATTGACACACAGATATCGAAGGTTACACACAACCGGATCACCCTGGTTCCGGATGTTCTTCGTCTTGAAAAGGGTATTTCCCGCGTTTCCCTTCCTGAATTTCTTTCTGTCTCCGCCCTTCTTTTAACGGTGAACGGGCAGTTGGTCAGGGAGCAGCTGGACGCCATTTCTTCGCATACTTTGCAAAAGGGTGCCGCCGATGAAAATACAGAATCAGCCTGGCTGTTTACAGGTGGGGAGTTTATGAGGCAATGTGCATCCTTTACCATGCTGGAAACAGAGAGCGGGGCGCTCTTTTCTGGGGATGCGGACATCGGGTTTCATCTTTCCAAACAGCCGGTTTTCAGTAAGAATTTCAAGCTGTTGGGGGAGAATCTTCAGGATTTCACGGATCGCGGGTACCGCATCCTGTTGTTGTCATCGCAGGAGAAGCAGGCCGAACGGCTCAGGGATATCTTCGGCGAGATCAGGAGGAAGGTCTCTTTTGAGCCGGTTTTGTTTGCCCTTCAGGAAGGATTTATCGACCATGATCTGCAGTTGTGTTGTTACACCGATCACCAGGTGTTTGAGCGGTATCACCGTTACCGGCTCCGGACCAGCAAACCGCAGCGCGAGGCCATTACCCTGAAGGAACTCAACAAATTATACCCTGGTGATTATGTGGTTCATGTAGATCACGGCATCGGGAAATTTGCCGGACTGGTCAAGACGGAGGTGAACGGGAAGATCCAGGAGGCCATCCGGCTGGTTTACAAAGACAATGACTCTCTGCTGGTGAGCATTCATTCGCTTCACCGGATTGCCAAATACAAAGGCGGGGAGGGCACTCCTCCCACCCTGAACAAATTGGGGAGCGGGGCTTGGCAGAACCTTAAAAACCGCACCAAGTCAAAGGTCAAGGATATTGCCAGGGAATTGATCGCCCTGTATGCACGCCGGCGCGAGGAGAAGGGATTTGCCTTTTCTCCCGATTCCTATCTACAGACGGAATTGGAAGCCTCCTTTATGTATGAGGACACACCCGACCAGGAGAAGGCGACCCAGGCTGTGAAGGATGATATGGAGAAGCTGGTCCCCATGGATCGTCTGGTTTGCGGTGATGTGGGATTCGGAAAAACGGAAGTTGCCATCCGGGCGGCTTTCAAAGCCGTCACTGACAATAAACAGGTGGCTGTGCTGGTGCCCACGACGATTCTGGCGCTACAGCATTACAAAACTTTCTCCGACCGGTTGGCTGATTTTCCCGTCAGGGTGGACTACATCAGCCGGTTCCGTTCATCGGCAGAGATCCGGGAAATCCTGAAACAGCTGAAAGAGGGCGGAGTTGACATCCTGATTGGGACTCACCGATTGGTAAGTAACGATGTGCAATTCAAAGACCTCGGACTGATGATTATCGATGAGGAGCAGAAATTCGGGGTTTCCGTCAAGGAGAAGCTGAAGCGGATGAAGGTGAACCTCGACACCCTGAGCATGACGGCCACCCCCATTCCCCGCACCCTCCAGTTCTCGCTGATGGGCGCCCGTGACCTCTCCATCATTCAAACCCCGCCGCCAAACCGATATCCCATCATTACCGAGGTGCATGGTTTCAACGAACAACTGATCAAAGGCGCCATATTATATGAAGTGGGCCGGAACGGCCAGGTCTTTTTTGTGCATAACCGGGTCCAGAATATCAGGGAAGTGGAAGAGACGATACAGCGGATTGTCCCCGGGGTCAGGACGGTGGTGGCACATGGACAAATGGATGGCCATACCCTTGAAAGAGTGATGGTAGACTTCATCGCCGGCCGGTATGATGTGCTGATTTCCACTGCCATCATTGAATCGGGGGTTGATATTCCCAACGTGAATACCATGATCATCAACCAGGCGCAAAATTTCGGACTGAGCGACCTCCATCAGTTGCGAGGAAGGGTGGGGCGTTCCAACAAAAAAGCATTCTGTTATCTGATCACGCCTCCCCTGGTTTCACTGACCCTCGAATCGAGACGAAGGCTGAAAGCCATTGAAGAATTCTCTGACCTGGGGAGTGGTTTCAATCTCTCCATGCAGGACCTCGACATCCGTGGTGCCGGAAATCTGCTGGGAGCCGAACAAAGCGGGTTTATCGCCGACATCGGTTTTGAGACTTACCACCGGATCCTGAACGAGGCTGTCGAAGAGTTGAAAGCGGAAGAGTTCAGTGAACTTTTCAGGGAGGAGGAGATAGGGCGCGAACCCTTTGCCGACACCAGGTTTGTTAAGGATTGCCAGATCGACACCGATCTGGAACTGCTTTTCCCCGAGAGCTACATCCCGGGTAATTCAGAAAGAATTTTACTTTACCGGGAACTCGACAACCTCGAAAATGAGAAACAACTGCAGCGGTTTGAAAACAGCCTGATCGACCGTTTCGGAAAAATCCCTCCCGAAAGTACGGGACTGATCGATATTGTCAGGCTTCGCTGGATGGCCGTCAAACTGGGCATAGAAAAGATCGTCCTGAAAAGCGGAATGATGATTTGCTATTTCCCGTCCGACCAGCAATCCTCCTATTATGAATCGCCCGTATTCGGAAAAATCCTTTTATTCCTGCAGTCCAACGCCCGCAAATGCAGGATTAAGGAAGATGGAAAACTCTCCCTGACCCTGATCGATGTCCGCAATACCGCCGAAGCACTGGCGTTACTGCAGGAGATGGGGTAGGGATTGCGGGATCTTTCCCCGGTGTTTACAACGTTTTTCTTTTTTTTACGTATTTTCAACACGGAATCCATTTGCGGAGAAACTAACAGAGCCATGAAGAGAAAAGATGACAAGCCGGCGGGATTCACGCGCCGGGATTTTATCGCTGCCACGGCGGCTGCGGCCGCGGGCTTCACCATATTGCCTTCCCGTGTGGTTGCCGGACTGGGGCACACCCCGCCGGGATCGAAGCTTAACATTGCTGCCATCGGTGTTGGTGGAATCGGTTACCGGAATCTGAAAAACATGGAGACCGAAAATATTGTGGCCCTTTGTGATGTAGACTGGGACTATGCCGGAAGGAGTTCCTTCAAGGCCTGGAGCCGGGCAAAACAATACAAGGACTACCGGGTGATGTTTGATCAGCAAAAGGATATAGAAGCGGTGCTGATTGCCACTCCCGACCACTCCCATGCCCTGCCGGCCCTCATGGCCATGCGTCAGGGGTATCACGTCTATGTGCAGAAACCGCTTGCCCATACGGTATATGAGAGCCGGGTGATGGCAGAAACGGCAAGGACCTTCAGGGTTGCCACCCAGATGGGGAACCAGGGGAATTCGGATGACGGGATCCGGAAGATCTGTGAATGGATATGGGCGGGCACTATCGGGGAGGTGACGCACGTGGACGCCTGGACCAACCGGCCCATCTGGCCCCAGGGACTGGAGCGCCCTTCGAGGGATCAGCGGCCCCCAAAAAACCTGGACTGGAATCTTTTCATCGGGACAGCCCCATACCGCCCTTACCATGAAATTTACACCCCTTGGAACTGGCGGGGATGGTGGGATTTCGGTACCGGGGCGCTCGGAGATATGGCCTGCCATATCCTCGATCCCGCCTTTATGGCCCTGAAACTGGAATTCCCGGCATCGGTGCAGGGATCATCCACCCCGGTAAATACAGAATCGCCTCCCAATGCGCAATTCGTCAGATATGAGTTTCCGCGGCGCGATAATTTGCCCAAAGTAGCCATGCCGGAGGTTACCCTTCACTGGTACGACGGGGGAATGATGCCCCCGCGTCCCGATGAACTTCTTCCCGGTGAAATGATGGGCGACCTCGACGGAGGTTGCATCTTCCACGGCACCCGCGGAAAAATCATGTGCGGCGCCTATGCCCGCAATCCGCAACTGTTGCCCGCCCGGGAAATGGAACATTTCAACCAGCCGGCACCCCTCTTCAGGCGTATACCCGGGGCAATGAACGGCGGACATGAACAGGACTGGATCAGGGCCTGCAAGGAAAGCAGGGATTCGCGCGTCGAGGCATCCTCCCATTTCGGATATGCCGGACCCCTCACCGAAACCGTAGCCATGGGCGCCCTCGCAGTACGCCTCCAAAGCCTTCAGAAGAAATTGACCTGGGACGGGAAAAACATGCGCTTCACCAACATCGGAAATGATGAAATAATAAGGGTCCTGACTCGTAACCGCTTCGAAGTGGTCAATGGCGATCCCCGGTTCGACCGCGACTATGCCACCTTTCCGGCAGCACAGATGGCTGAAGAATGGATCAGGCATACCTACCGCGAAGGATGGGAACAGATCTGATATCATCAGGAAGTTTACGGGTTATTCGCATATTGAAACTCCCTGCCGCAGAGCAGACGGGAAATCCGATTCCGTAGAGGATTCTTTAGTGTCTTGCTCGCAATCCCTGCCGCAGAGCAGACGGGGAAACGAATCCCGCGAAACCGGGATGAGTTCGACGGTGTTCATCACCGGATCAACTATTAGCAGAAACCATGCATTTATGCTTGCCTGGCACAAAGACTGGATGTAATCAATGCGCTCGCCGGAATTCGATCAGTCATGTGACCGGTCTCCCTGGAAGTCAATATAAAAAAGAAACTATGGAAGGCTTTTCTGAAGCAAGGTCAACGCTTTTCCGACCGGGATTTTCGGATAGGGAACCGGGGTGACGAAATGGAGGAACCGGAGTATTTTAAAGGCATTGAATACTTGAAAGAAACGTTTGTTGAAGATTTCTGGGGAGGAGCAATTGCCGGACAGTTCCCGGAAGCGTTGATCCAGGTTTTCTTTTTTGATAAAACGGGATACGGAGGCAGGTAAAGTGTCTGAAAGGCAGGTTAGGGTATCGGGGCTTGCCTGGTAGAATTTTTCTCGCTGAGAGAACAATAACTTCAGTTCCCTGAAAGCCTGGAAGTCGAAGGTATACATCAAATCGTCGCCACCTTCCATCCATTTTTTCATGGCAGGACCAGTGCCGAAGGGTACCCTTTGGGAGACCCTGGCGGAAGGGTGCACGCAGGAGGAAAGGATTTCCCCGACACTTCCGGCCTGGGTAAGGGTCTGAAGGAAATAAAAATCTTCGCCTGCCTTGCGGCGTGTCATGCCTCCCCGCCGCATGTATCCGTCGGCAGTGACTGCAAATGCCGATCCTATGGTATACAGGGCATGGGGGAAGCCTGCCCAGGCGCAAGCATTTTTGTAATAGTACAGATATTGTTCATAAAGGCGGATCCCCAGGATCTGTCGTTCGGGCAATCCTTCGGTGATGTGGCGAAAGCAGAGTGTCGCCCCGATGTGCGTGGGATGGTTCAAAAAGTGTTCTTCGACGGCCTGGAGATAATTTTCCTCTACCAGGGTATCAGCGTCAAGAGAAAGAATGATCCCTCCCGGTTTTCCGATCCGGCTGAACCGGTACAGCGCTTCATCCATGCCTGCCTTTCGGGCAAGCCCGACTCCGGCCCATTTGTCAGGCAATTTCACCGGCCCGACGGGGTGGAAAGTCAGGTGATCAACTTTGTTGTAAGGGAGCCAGGCCAGGATGTCCTGCAAAGTCTTCCGGTTGGCGGAGGAGATCCGGCTGTCGCAACTTTCCGGTTCATTAATAAGGAGGATGACCTCTGTTTTTCCTGCCGGAGGCTGGCAACGGATCAGGGAATCGAGCGTGGCCGGAAGATCGGGTTCCTGAAAGGTGGGAATCACAACAATCAGGGATGTCTCCGGATGCGGCGGCATCGCAATTCGGGGCGTGAACCCTGTTGATTTCTCGAAATAGGAACGGGCAAACATCCGTGAATCATAAATAAAAAATCCGGGAATAGCCCGGATTGTAACTCTTATTCGGCAGGCTTTACCGCCTTGTACCGGGAATTCATCTGTTGCAGTACTTCCGCAGTGATGTTGAAGGCTTCGGGCCCAACAAGCACATCGGTACCGTTAAGGATGTAATCGAATTTCTTTTCCATATTGAAGATCTTCAGGAAACTGATGAGGCTGTCAATCAACTGCTCATTGTTGGATTGCTGCAATTCGGCCAGCTTCGATGACAATTCCTGGTCCAGCCTGGCAATTTCCTGTTCCTTATTGACCAGCCTGTCACGCTCCTGAATAGCCCTCTGCTCGGTGAGAAAACCCCCTCTTTGCAGTTTTTGCTGAAATTCTGTCGCTTCCTTTTCAAAGGCACTTCTTTTGGAGCCGAATTCACTGGTAAAAGCTTCCTGTTTTTTTGTGAATTCGTCATGCAGGTCCTGGGCAAGATCATAATTCAGAATCAATGAATCCGCTTTTATATAAGCGATTTTCAGACTATTCTGAATTTCTGTTTTCTCTCCTTCATCTGAATCTGCTTCCCCGGCGCCTTTGCCCGTAAAATGCAAAACGTATAGGACGGCAATGGCGAGAAACAACAAAATCGCTACAATGAGTGAACTTCCTTTCATGTTAATCTCAATATATTTAAGTCACAAAGATAATTTTTTCAATTAAATGCGGCATTATCGCCGGTTAAATTTTTAACAGATTGATTTTGAGTTTTCTGCATTTAAAACATGTGGAAAATCATAGGATTGGTCTGATAAACATCATTGAAAAAGGCAGGTCACCCGACTATTTTTAACATCTAAAAGATTATTTAACGCCAAAGTGAATTAAGGAATAGGAGAGATGTTTAACAAATTAATCGCCAGTATATTGCCATATTTCCCTCAGGGATTGATCTGGATTTTTTCCAGGCGTTACATAGCTGGGAAGAGGATTGAAGACGGTATCAGGGTATCGCACGAGTTGAATCAGGCGGGTGCGGAGGTAACCTCCGATCTGTTAGGGGAGTTCATCACCACCCTGGAGGAGGCGGAAGCCAACAAGTTGGCATACCTGGAAGTCATAGACCGGTTTTTGGCCGAAGGGGTAAAGGGCAATTTTTCGGTCAAGCCCACCATGTTTGGATTGCTTCTTGACCAGGAGGTTTGTTACCGTCAGATCCGCGAGGTTGTGAAGGAAGCTGCCGGGAAGGGGAGTTTCATCCGCATTGACATGGAGGATTCCCAATGCGTTGATATGGAGATAGCGCTTTACCGGAGACTGAAAGCTGAATTTCCGCGGAGTGTGGGATTGGTTGTGCAGTCCTACATGCGGCGTACCCTTTCTGATCTGGAAGCCATGATGGATATGCACACCCCGGAATCGCCCCTGAATTTCAGGTTATGCAAGGGGATTTACATTGAGCCTGAAGCCATTGCCTACAAAGGATATCAGGAAGTAAGAGACAATTATCTCCTTCTGCTGGATTTTATGTTTAGGAATAAGATATATGTAGGGATTGCCACCCATGACAAATTCCTGATCGAAGGAGCATACAGGTTGATTGAAAAGTACCGGGTTCCCGCGAATTTGTATGAATTCCAGATGCTTTACGGGGTAACGCCTGAATTACGTGCTTCCATCATTGCCAGGAACCATTTGATGAGGATTTACGTACCTTTCGGCGAAAAGTGGTTCGGGTATTCCACCCGCAGGCTGAAGGAGAATCCCAAGATGGCCTCCCACATCATAAAGGCGTTGTTTATCAGGGGATAGGCCAAACCAGTTCGTCGATACTTCTTTTGGGCACGTGGTGGATGCTGTTTTCATCGCGCCAGTACCGGATATCATCTCCCTGCATTTCATCAATGACGACCGTTTCGGCGGGTTTTCCCAGGGCGATGATCCACAGGATTTCCAGGGAAGGGGGAAGCCCCAGCAGTTGTGCCACGGCAGCGCGGTTTACCGATCCTATGATGCATCCTCCGTAACCGTCATTCACCGCTCCCAACAGAATGCTTTGCATGGCGATTCCGTCATCGCAGTAATATTTGCCGCTGATTTTTGTGTCGTGCAAGACAACGATATAGGCGGCTGGTCTTTCCCCTTCAGCGGGACCTTTCCAGTCGCTGAGATATCCCGCCCATGCCAGGTGGCTGAAAATGGAATCGTTTAAAGGCCTTTGAGTGCTGATGGCATATTTCAGGGGTTGCATATTCCTTCCTGAGGCGGAGAGCCTGGCCAGGCCAATCCATTTTTTAACCTGATCCGTTGTGATAGGTTCCGATTGCCGGAATCTCCGGTAACTTCTGTTCTTGAGGACCAATTCCTGTAGTTGTATCATTTCAGGTGGGTTATTGTAATAAAACAGTAAGGATGTAAAAGTAATCAAAAAAGTAATTACTTTTGAAACCCAGCGGAACCCAAAGGTTCACCAACAATCTAAAATTTAAGGAAACTATGTTTTTACTCGGTTTTGATATTGGAAGTTCATCGGTCAAGGCGTCTTTGATTGACGGGGGAACCGGTGAAGTGTCAGCTTCAGCGTTTTATCCTTCTAAGGAGATGAAGATCACTGCTTTGCAACCGGGGTGGGCTGAGCAGGATCCCGCGATGTGGTGGGAAAACCTGAAGCTTGCCCTGGCTGATGTATTGTCACAGTCGCTGGTGGATCCTTCCCGGATCGGTGGCATTGGGATTTCCTACCAGATGCATGGTTTGGTAATGGTGGACAGGGATTACCGGGTGATCCGTCCTTCGGTGATCTGGTGTGATAGCCGGGCGGCAGCCACGGGCGATGCTGCTTTTGCCGCCATCGGGGAAGAACGGTGCCTTTCGGGGATGCTCAATTCTCCCGGCAATTTTACGGCTTCCAAGTTAAAGTGGGTCAAAGATCATGAATCGGGCAATTTTGCCAGGTTGCACAAAATGATGCTTCCCGGCGATTATATTGCCATGCGGATGACCGGGGAAATCAGGACCACCATCAGCGGACTTTCAGAGGCCATCCTGTGGGATTTCAGCCGGAACGGGATAGCGACGCTTTTGCTGGATCATTATGGATTTGATTCTTCCATCATTCCCGAACTGGTTCCTACGTTTGGGGAGCAGGGCCGGTTGACGCCTGCGGCGGCTGCAGAACTGGGTCTGGCGCCCGGAACGCCGGTGAGTTACCGGGCCGGTGATCAACCCAATAATGCTTTGTCGCTCAATGTGCTGAATCCGGGAGAGGTGGCCACTACCGCCGGCACCTCAGGGGTGGTTTACGGAATCAGCGGAGAAGTACGCTATGATACGGCTTCCAGGGTAAACACCTTTGCCCATGTAAACCATTCAGGCGAAAATCCCAGGTTGGGTGTGCTACTCTGTATCAACGGAACCGGAATCCTCAATTCCTGGATGAAAAATATGGTCGGAGGCGGGCTTTCTTACGACGGGATGAATGCGTTGGCTGCCGGGGTACCGGTGGGATCGGAAGGCGTTTCGGTACTTCCCTTCGGAAACGGCGCGGAACGGGTGCTCAGAAACAGGGAGACCGGCGCTATCATTTCGGGGCTCAACTTCAACATTCACCATGCCGGGCACTTGCTGCGTGCCTCCCAGGAAGGCATCGTTTTTTCCTTCAAGTACGGTATGGACATCATGGAAAACATCGGGATCAAACCCTCGGTCATTAGGGCTGGAAAAGCCAATATGTTCCTGAGTCCGGTATTTCGTGAAACCCTGGCGGGGATCACGGGGGCAACCATCGAATTGTACAATACCGACGGCGCGACGGGGGCTGCCCGCGGAGCCGGTATCGGAAACGGATTCTATGCCTCCCCGGAAGAGGCTTTCCGAACCCTGCGGAAACTGGATACCGTCATTCCCGACCCCGCCCTGGCTGAAGAACTGGAGGAAGCCTATGGGCGTTGGCTTCAGCTGTTGAAAAGCAGAATGGAAAACTGAAACCAAGGCTGAGGTTAAGGCTAAGGCTGAAACCAAGGCTGAGATTGAGATTAAGGTTGAGGCGGAACGAAGCTGAGGCCGTCTCCCGGCGGATCGGGGGAGTAAAACAATGAAATATTTAGCACAAATTTTTACTAATTTTTAAATAATAAACTATGGATTATTTTGCAGGAAATAAGGAGTTCTTTCCGGGAATCGGAAAGATTAAGTTTGAAGGTCCGGATTCCAGGAATCCGCTTGCTTTTAAATGGTATGACGAGAACAGGATTGTTTCAGGGAAGAGCATGAAGGAGTATCTCCGGTTTGCAGTTGCTTACTGGCACACCTTCTGTGGCACCGGGGAAGATCCTTTTGGTCCTGGCACCCAGATTTTTCCCTGGGATGATCCGGCCGACCTGATGGACCGCAACAAAGCCCGGATGGATGCGGCGTTTGAATTCATCACCAAGATGGGGATTCCCTTTTATTGTTTCCACGATACCGATGTTGTGGGTAATGGATCGGTTTTTGAAATTGAGCAACGTTTGGTGAAGATGGTAGATCTGGCGAAAGAGCGTCAGAATGCCACAGGGGTAAAGTTGCTCTGGGGCACTGCCAACGTATTCGGGAATCCTAGGTACATGAACGGGGCATCGACGAATCCCGATTTTACGGTGTTAACCAATGCCGCCGTGCAGGTCAAAAATGCGATTGATGCCACCATCGCCCTCGGCGGTACGGGGTATGTATTCTGGGGTGGCCGTGAAGGGTATATGAGTCTCCACAATACCGACACGAAGCGTGAACTGGAACATATGGGGCTCTTCCTGTCAGCCGCACGTGATTATGGCCGTAAGCAGGGATTCACCGGCACCTTCTTCGTGGAACCCAAACCCATGGAACCCACGAAGCACCAGTATGATTATGATGTGGCCACGGTCATAGGCTTCTTACGGAAGAATGGTCTTGACAAAGACTTCAAACTGAACGTAGAGGTCAACCACGCCACCCTCGCCGGCCATACTTTTGCGCATGAGCTGCGGGTGGCTGCCGATGCCGGTTTGCTGGGCTCGATCGATGCCAACAAGGGAGATTACCAGAACGGATGGGATACCGACGAGTTCCCCACAAACATTACCGAAATTACGGAAGCCATGCTCGAAATTATCCAGGCAGGCGGTTTTACCAAGGGAGGGATTAATTTCGACGCCAAAACAAGGCGCAATTCCACTGATCTTGAGGATATCTTCATCGCCCATATTTCGGGGATGGACGTTTTCGCCCGTGGATTGCTCATCGCGGACCGGATTTTGCATGAATCGGACTACCTGAAACTGCGGAAAGAGCGTTATGCTTCCTATGATTCCGGAAAGGGCGCCGAATTCGAAGCCGGGAAACTGACGCTTACCGACTTGTACAATGTGGCTAAAACATTAGGCGAACCCCGTCAGATCAGTGGAAAACAGGAGATGCTCGAACAACTGATCAACAGTTTTATCTGATCCGATGAAGGAACGGAATATGCTTTACATCGCCGGGATTACCCTGGTGGCTACTCTTGGCGGACTCCTTTTCGGGTATGATACTGCTGTGATATCAGGAGCCGAGAAATCGGTCCAAAATTATCTGATAACCCCTCTGGGTCTGGGATCCCTGGCCCACGGAGCTACCATCTCCAGTGCGTTGATAGGCTGTATCATCGGCGGAATCCTTTCCGGATGGCTTGCCTCCCGCCTGGGAAGGAAAAGAGCGCTGATGGTGGCTGCAATCCTCTTTTTTGTTTCCGCCCTCGGATCGGGTTACCCCGAATTTCTCTTCTTTCGCAGAGGCGAACCGACGATGGGATTGCTGATGATGTTCAATTTTTACCGGGTTATCGGCGGCATCGGCGTTGGTTTGGCATCTGCGATCTGTCCCATGTACATTGGTGAAATTGCGCCTGCCGATATCCGGGGCCGGTTGGTATCCATCAACCAGTTCGCCATAATTTTCGGTATGTTGGTGGTCTATTTCGTAAACTATGGGATCGCCAAAGGGGAAACCCTGGAGTACATCAATGAGACAGGCTGGCGCTTGATGTTCATTTCAGAAGCCATCCCTGCCGGTTTGTTCGGGCTGCTGCTTTTCCTGGTTCCGGAAACGCCTCGTTACCTGGCCCTTACCAACCGAGATGACAAGGCATTGAAGATCCTGACCAGGATAAATGGACCCAGCCAGGCCAAAATCATCCTCAACGAAATCAAGCATTCGGTTGAGACTGCTTCTGGAAAACTCTTCTCTTATGGCAAGGTGGTGATCATTATCGGGATTTTACTTTCTGTGTTCCAGCAATTCGTGGGCATCAACGTGGCACTCTATTATGCACCCCGCATTTTCGAAAGTATGGGGGCTGCCAAAGATGCTTCTATGCTCCAGACCGTTGTCATGGGTCTGGTCAATGTTATTTTTACGGTGATTGCCATTGTTACCGTTGACAAATACGGACGGAAAATTCTGCTGATGATCGGCTCGATCGGGATGGCCATCGGTATGTTCGCTATCGGCGGACTGGCGTTTTTCAAGGTGATCGGCATCAGTACGCTCGTTTTCATCATCATCTATACCGCTTCCTTCATGATGTCATGGGGCCCCATCACCTGGGTGCTTATTTCGGAGATCTTTCCCAACAAAATCAGGGGAAGGGCGATCGCTATTGCTGTTGCTGCGCAATGGGCAGCCAACTACTTTATCTCTTCCACCTATCCTGCCATGATGGAATTCAGCGGCGGGATGACCTATAGCTTCTATGGGCTGATGAGCCTGCTCTCCTTCTTCTTCGTGTGGCGCATGGTGCCTGAAACCAAGGGCAAAACCCTCGAAGAGATGGAAGCGCTTTGGAAAAGAAAAGCATGATGACAGATCTGCGGAAATAAAAACAGCCGGAAATCATTCCCGGCTGTTTTTCATTTTGAAGGTTCCCAATAGCACTTTTTTGGTGAGGTGATCTTCCCCTCCTCCTTGAGTTTTTTCATAGCTTTGTCGACTTCCTTCTTTTCGAGTTGGGCAGCTTCTGCGATTTCTCCTGCTTTCAGGGCTTTGCCTGCTGCTTTCAGAACTTCAAGTACTTTTTCCGTGCTCATTGATATTAAGATTAAGGGTAAAATTTGAAATAACGGATGGAAGGATGATGGCCGTGTTTATCAAGCGCCGAAGCGAAGTGAAATCACTTTCCAATCCAGGACTTTCCAGAAATCCTCGATATATTTTGGCCGGAGGTTTTGTTTGTCGAGGTAATAGGCGTGTTCCCACACGTCGCAGGTAAGAAGCGGTTTTTTCCCGTCGCGCAGGGGACATCCGGCATTGGAAGTTTGGACAATTTCCAGTTTCCCGTCGATATTGACAACCAGCCATGCCCAACCTGAGCCGAAGAGCGTGGCCGCAGCTTTGTTAAAATGGTCGGTAAATGCTGCAATTGACCCGAAATCCCTGTCAAGGGCATCTTTCAGTGCGCCAAGGGGTTCTCGGCATCCGAAGGGTGAAAACTGTTCAAAATAAAAGGTGTGGTTGAAAACCTGGGCGCCATTGTTGAATATTCCCCCGTCGGCTTTCAGGATGATCTCTTCAAGGGTGGCATGCTCAAAAGGTGTTCCGGGGATCAGGTTGTTCACATTGTTGACATAAGCCTGGTGGTGTTTTCCATGGTGAAACTCCAGGGTACGGGCGCTGATGAAAGGTTCCAGCGCATCCATGGCATAGGGTAATTCCGGTAGTGTAAAAGCCATATTAAATTCAATTTAAGTTGTTAATTGATTTCTTGCCGAGGGTAAAATTACAGACAAAAACGGAATTAACAACGCGACCGGCGAACTTTTACAGTCAGACGCCAATGCCGGCCGCCCTGAAATAAAAACCCCGGAGCCTCAGCTCCGGGGGAAAAACCAAAAATCAACTAACCTTTAAACCTTCTGGTGACTTCATCCCAGTTGATCAGGTTCCAAAAGGCTTCCACATAATCAGGACGGCGGTTCTGGTAGTTCAGGTAATACGCATGTTCCCACACGTCGATCCCCAAAACGGGTCTCCCCTTCACCTCAGCAACATCCATCAACGGGTTATCCTGGTTGGGAGTGGATGAAACCACCAGTTTGTTGTTGTCGAGAAGCAACCATGCCCAACCTGAACCAAAACGGGTAATCGCCGCTTTGACGAAAGCATCTTTCAGAGCTGTAAGGGACCCGAATGACTCCCTGATGGCATCAAGCAGTACTCCACGGGGTTCCTTCGAACCTCCGGGCGTTAATATTTCCCAGTACAGGTTGTGGTTGTAATAACCACCTCCGTTGTTCCTAACTGCTGCCGGAAGCGTTCCGGCAATCTTCAGTATCTCTTCTATTGTTTTCCCTTCATGCCCACTCCCCTGCAGCGCTGCATTCAGGTTCGCGGTATAGCCCCCGTGATGCTTGGTATGGTGAATTTCCATCGTGCGGGCATCAATCAGAGGTTCCAACGCTGTGTAGGCATATCCTAATTCCGGTAATTCAAATGACATAATCAATCAATTTAGTAATTAAATAACTTTTTATCCTTTAACAATGGTCCGGATCAAATGTTCATGTTTTCCGGTTATTTGTTGCGGAGGATCTGAATCAGAGAATTTTTTAGAATTATTAACAATTCCGATCCAGGATTTTTTATTATCTTCGCATCAATTCTATGTAATAATTATTCTTGTTTTAAATCATGGAAACAGATATCAGGGAATATCTTCCGAAACACGGATTAAAGATCACTCCCCAGCGTTTGGCTGTTTTTGAAGCCATTGTCAGTATGAAGAATCATCCGACTGCCGAAAACATCATTGAGAATGTCAGGAAGCAATATCCCAACCTTGCGGTAGGCACGGTTTATAATACCCTTGAGACTTTTGTGGAAAAGGGGTTGATCATGAAAGTCAAGACCGACGGGGATACCATGCGTTATGATCCCACCACGGCGAGGCATCATCATCTTTACAGTATGAATTCCAGGAGGATAGAGGATTATTATGATGAAGAACTCAGCCAGTTGATCGAGGATTATTTCAGGGAGAAGGAGATTCCCGGCTTTGACCTGAAAGACGTGCGGGTACAGTTGCTGGGTTATTTCGATGATCATCAGGAATTAATTCCAGGAGTTCTGTGACGAAGGCGATCCTTTCCCCGCTCTTTAGTGATGGACGGATACTGTTTTGTCAGTTTTCTGTTTTGTTTGCAGTCAAATTTTGTTTATCATAATTATTAATTTTAAAATAAGTTTAATATGGAAAATCAAGTAACAGCCATGCCGCGCATTGGCGACAAAGCTCCTGAATTTAAAGCTGTCACCACCCAGGGTGAAATTAATTTCCCCGGCGATTACAAAGGTAAGTGGGTGATTTTATTCAGTCATCCTGCTGATTTTACACCGGTTTGCACTTCGGAATTCATGACGTTTGCCCACATGGAAAATGAGTTCAAGGCTCTGAACTGCCAGTTGGTAGGTCTTTCCGTTGATGGTTTGTACAGTCACATTGCCTGGTTGCGCACCATCAAGGAAAAGATTGAATTCAGGGGGATGAAGGACGTTGAGGTTAATTTCCCGTTGATTGAGGACATTACTATGCAGGTTGCCACAAAATATGGGATGATCATGCCGGGTGAAAGCAATACGAAAGCTGTGCGTGCCGTATTTTTCATTGATCCGAAGGGAATCATCCGCACCATTGTTTATTACCCTCTGAGTCTTGGCCGTAATTTTGACGAGCTGAAGCGTGTTCTGATGGGTCTTCAGACTGCCGATGAATTTGGCATTGCTTTGCCTGCCGACTGGCGTCCGGGTGACGATGTGATTGTTCCCACCGCCGGAAGTTGCGGTACCGCAAAGGACCGTATGGAAGGGAAAATGGAAGGTGTTGAGTGTAAGGACTGGTTCTTCTGCCTGAAAAAACTTCCGAAGGAAAAGGTGATGGAAAAGATCCTGAAAAAATAGGAGCAATAAGGAAAAGAACAAAGAGGCTGTCCCACCGGGCGGCCTTTTTATTTTTGCCGGCAGGTAAGGACGATTCCTTTCCTGTAATGACTGGTTTTGCCATTGATATTGAAGAGTTCAAGGACTACGACATACGGACCTGGAGGGAGGAGTCTCCCGGTCGGATCTTCCCCGTTCCAGAGAAAAGTTTCTTCGGCAGCCATCAGCGCATTATTCAGCAGTTGACAAACTAAGGTTCCGTTGATGTCAAATACATGACAATTGGCTACCCAGCCCGGTTCTTCCATGGAACAGCGGATGATCAGCTCGTCATTGAAGCCATCGTTATCAGGGGAGAATGCAGTTTGTTCAAAGGTGACATTTTCCTTTCGGGGTAGCGGGGTGTCAAGTTGTGAATTCCGGTAACCCGGCGTGGCAAATCCTGACATGGAGGATGCGGAGTGCCAGTTTTGCCTATCATTGGAAGGGAGTGCCGGATTTACCCTTTCGAGCGATACGCCTTCGGTGTCGTAAAGGAGGGGATGATGCATTTTTTCGTCGTATCTGACCTCGTCCAGGATGGTGAGCGAATCGGAGAGCAGCACGACGGTTCCCTGGTCATTGTTCATGGCCGGCAGGGACGGCACTTTTTCAAGGCAGTTTTTGCATGGGATGTCGTAGAAGGCGGAAATCCCGGCAGTGTCAGTGGTGACTGCCAGGAAGGTCCTGGGCTTCAGGGTTTGTTTCGCCTGTTTCAGGGATACGATTTTTGTCAGCTGCTGATCAGGATTCCGGGATGCAAGCATCAGTTTTTCGGGGTTGATGTGTTTTGCGGAGTTGTTGTATATTTCAACGAAATCGGCCCCTCCAGGCCAGGGATTAAAAAGGAGCTCATTGATGACCACATCGCCGGGGAACAGGGTGATCCATTCAATTTCGACCGTTTGCTGCTGAAGGGGGTTTCCGCATTCATCGGTAAGGCGGAGGAGATGAAGCTGGTAAGGTTTGTTCTCCGTCAGGGGGATGTCCCATGACAGATGCACCGAAGTAGCTTTCGAATGCAGGATTTTTACAGAGGTTTTGTCGTCGCCGTTCAGCCGGTAATTGTCCGTCACGTTGAGGAGAAGGGTATCCATGGGTTCTGAAAAGAGGAGGGATGCTTCTGTTTTTGACAGGGTTGTTACGCTGATGATTTCAGGTTTTACGGTATCCCGGTTTTCCGAATAGACGGAATTCCGGTTTCCGGGAGTACCTCCCCGGGGATTGGTGCTGGCACACCAATTGGACTGCTGGCCGCAGCTTCGTGCCGGGTCGATGCGTTCGAGGCTCCATCCTCCCTGTTTTTTTCGGGCATCGCGGTACCAGGTGTCGGAATAATCTACAACGTCGACTGTTTTCCCTGATCCATCGGTGAGGCTGATTCGGTTACCGCTGTTCCGGAGGGCTGGCAGGCTGCTTAATACCACCGTTTTCCCAAAGGGCTGAAGTCCGGCAGCTGATTTAGAGGCGCAAACCACGGCATAAGTTCCAGGATTCAGGGTGGAGTCGGGAAGTGTCCTGAGGGTGGTTCCCACTGCCAGTTTCCATCCTTTGAGAGAAACGGAAAGGGTATGGGCGTTGTATAGTTCAATCCATTCCGCATCGGGTAAACCGACCACTGGTGTGGGGTCTGCCATTATTTCATTGATCACGGCGGTCGTTGTATCGTTCATGACCGGAAAGACACCTGCGCCGGTCAGGAGCCTGGGGGCAGCAGGAAGCAGCATGGACCATGCCATTCCCATAAATGTTAAGAAATAGGGTTGTAAGCCATCCATTGCCATGGGAAAATTGAATAAAATGTAATTTTGTTTAAAGTGGTTTGTAAACGCTACAATTTACACATCATTTATTTAGTTACCGGTTAATAATCACTTAATAACGGATAAAAGATGAGAGTTGCTATTGTGGGCGCGAGTGGTGCCGTGGGTCAGGAATTACTCCGGGTACTTGAGGAGCGGAATTTCCCGCTTGATGAATTGGTATTGTTTGGTTCTTCGCGGAGTGCGGGCAAGGAATACGAATTCGGGGGAAAGATGCTGGTGGTAAAGGAGTTAAAGCACAATGATGATTTCATGGATATTGACATTGCGCTGACATCGGCCGGTGCTTCGATATCGCGGGAGTTTGCCGGGACCATTACACGGTATGGTGCGGTTATGATAGACAATTCGAGTGCGTTTCGTTATGACGATGATGTTCCTCTTGTCGTTCCCGAGGTGAATGCCGCTGATGCGAAAATCCGTCCCCGCAATATCATTGCCAATCCTAACTGTTCCACCATCCAGATGGTGGTTGCCCTGAAGCCGGTTCATGATTTATCGCCCATCACCAGGGTTCATGTGGCAACTTATCAGGCAGCCAGTGGGGCGGGTGCCAGGGGCATTGCGGAACTGGAACAACAGATCCGGGAGATTGCCGCCGGGGATGAGCCTACCATAGAGAAATTTCCCTACCAACTGGCAATGAACATCATTCCCCACATCGACGTATTCCTTGACAATGACTATACCAAGGAAGAGATGAAGATGAACTGGGAGACCAAGAAGATCATGCATACCGATGCGGAAGTGAGTGCCACCTGTGTGCGCATCCCGGTGCCCCGGGCTCATTCCGAAGCCATCTGGGCAGAAACGGAAAGTCCCCTGAGCGTGGAAGAAGTCAGGGCAGCTTTTGAGCGAACCCCGGGCCTGACGCTGGTTGATAAGCCGGCAGAAAAAAAATATCCGATGCCGTTGTTCGCATCGGGAAAAGATGATGTCTTTATCGGGCGGCTTCGTAAGGATGTAAGCAATCCCAACGGCATTACGTTCTGGTGTGTGGGTGACCAGATCAGGAAAGGGGCTGCCCTGAATGCCGTTCAGATTGCCGAATACCTGATCAGCGAAAAAGATTTGGAATGTCAGAAGGTGCGGGGATAGGAGGATTAGAATGTCAGAATATCAGAAAATCAGATTGTCAGGAAGTTTGTCATTCCTCAAACTCCTCGGGGAGTTCAAACAAAAAGTCGTTGTAGGGGAAGCGCCTGACGTGGATTTTCCTGACTTCTTCATAAAGGGTTGATTTGAATTCTTCGATATGAGTTTTGTATTTGGCTGAAATAAAGAGGGAGGGGGTGTTGGTTTTTCCCATCCACAATTTTCTCCAGTCTGCGAGGCTTAAATTTTCATGTGCGGAGGGGGTAAGGTCATCCTCTTCTTTTTCCACGAACGTGAAGGCGTCAATTTTGTTGAACAGGGAGATAAGCTTTTTGTCGGCTGCGCCGATTTCGCTGAGGGTATTGTTGACCACATCGATTTGTTCTTCGAATCCGGGATGGGAGATGTCAACCACGTGGACCAGAATGTCAGATTCCCTGACCTCGTCGAGTGTTGATTTAAAGGATTCTACAAGGTCGTGAGGGAGTTTCCTGATAAAACCGACGGTATCGGCCAGCAAAAAGGGGAGGTTTTCGATGACCACCTTGCGCACGGTGGTATCGAGGGTGGCGAAGAGTTTGTTTTCAGCGAACACTTCTGATTTGCTGAGCATATTCATAATGGTGGATTTGCCGACATTGGTATATCCCACCAGGGTTACGCGGACTGTTTTTCCCCTGTTTTTGCGCTGGATAGTTTTTTGCCTGTCGATTTTTTTAAGTTGTTCTTTCAGGCGGTCGATTTTTTCGAGGATGATACGTCGGTCGGTTTCGATCTGAGTTTCACCGGGTCCTCTCAGACCGATACCCCCGCGTTGCCGTTCGAGGTGGGTCCACATGCGGGTAAGCCGGGGCAGCAGGTATTGGTACTGCGCCAGTTCCACCTGCGTTTTGGCATGGGCAGTCTGGGCACGCCGGGCAAAAATATCCAGGATCAGGTTGGTGCGGTCCAGGACTTTGCACCCGAGTTCCCTTTCGATATTCCGGAGTTGCGTGGGGGTGAGTTCGTCATCAAAAATAACGGTATCTGCTTCGGTAACTTTGATATAATCGGCTATTTCCTTCAGTTTTCCTTGTCCGACAAAAGTTACGGGATGGGGTTGGGGGATTCGCTGGACAAACTGTTTGAGGACGACAGCTCCGGCGGTATCGGTAAGGAATGCCAGTTCTTCGAGGTATTCGGCAGCCTGTTTTTCGTTCTGCAGGTCACTGATCAGCCCTACGAGTACGGCTTTTTCAGTAAGGGGTGAAGTTTCTATCATATATTCCGCGGCATTATAAAAAAGCTCCTGTTCCGGTGTCGGAACAGGAGCGTATAAATATCGTCATGCGATTAGTCGCAATAGGATTTACTGGAGCACAAAGCTGATGGGGACCGTATAAGAGACCCTGACGGGTTTTCCGCGTTGTTTCCCGGGTTTCCATTTGGGGAGTGAGTTTACGACGCGGAGTGCTTCCTTATCGAGAGACGGGTCGACACCCCTGGCGACTTTGGCATCAGAAATTCCGCCGTCCCTGTCAACGACAAAGGTAACGTAGACTTTTCCCTGGATGCCGTTTTCCTGCGCGATCACAGGGTAGTTGATCGATTTCGCGATATAGGCACGAAGGGCGGCTTCACCTCCGGGAAATTCGGGCATCTCTTCCACAATAAAGAAGACCTGAGCTTCTTCTTCCTCTTCTTTTTCTTCTTGGGCGGCCACAATAGGTGCTACATCCACAAATGTTTCATGGTCGGCTTCGGAGTCAAAAATGCTGAGGTCATCATTCACCTGAGTGGCGTTATCCACGATGTTCAGGACTTCGACGACGGTGGGAGGCGGAGCCGGGGGAGGAGTTGTGATCTGTTCCTGCCGGGTAATCGGGATGACCTCTTCTTCTACTTCCACAGCATCCAACGTCCCCAGTGTGGATACCTGGGTAGGCCTCGAAGTCCACTCAAAGGCCAGAAGGGAGATGCCTAACGAAAGCACAAGCCCGATAAGAAGGAAAACATTCTTTTTGTTCTCCAGGTCGGCTTTTTCTGATTTTTTGAGTTCCATAACAATATTTCTTTTGATTTGATTATAACTGCAAAACCCCTTTTTTGAGGCAATAAAGATAAAAATAATCTTTACAAACAATCACCGGAACGATAAAAAAAACGGATTACAATTTTTTTTACTGCTCTTCGTGGAAGAACGACGCTATTTTGTTCTGAAAATATTACAAAAACCTTACCAAAACGGGTCAAAATTGTATAAAAGAATCACCATCCGCCGGATGCTCCTCCTCCGCCTGACCGTCCGCCCCCTCCCGAAAAGCTGCTTCCTGAAGACCGGCTCCCGGAGCTCCACGATGATTCTGAATTGCCTGACTGAAAGGAAAATCCGCCGATGTTGGCTGACCCCTTTATATCGAAGTTATTCTGCGCGTTTTTGTACCATTCGGTTCTTCGAAGGATCAGTTTCGTTACAGGGAATCCGATCATATACACGGCAAAGCATATGAAAGCTCCTTTGATGCCAAACACAACGATGGGAAACATGGCCCAGAAAGGGATCAGGAAAAAGTAAAGGAACCATCCGAATCCCGGGGTTAAAATACCCAGCACCGTGAACACTCCGATGATCCCGAAAACAAAGGCACCTATGAGGATTCGTTCCATGATTGTCAATCCCGGATCTTCCAGAGCAAAAAGGCCTTGTTTGGCCTGGGAGATTTCCTTCGGCTGCAGGCCGTAAATTTCTTCCGGAGGGACTCCTTCCAGAATGTTCATCACGGCATCTGCTCCATCCAGGATGCCCAGGTTGTAGTCCCCTTCCCTGAACCTGGGGGTCATAACATTCTGGATGATCTGTGCGGCGGTGATGTCGGGGAGGGCAGATTCAAGACCATATCCCACCTCGATCCGCATTTTCCTGTCGTCGGGTACTACGACGATCAGCACACCATTGTCGCTCCCTTTCTGGCCCAGCTTCCAATCATTGAAAACCCGGTATGCGTATTCATCGATGCTTTCACCTTCCAGGGTCAACGTGGTGAGGATGACCACCTGGTTGGTGGTACTCTCTTCATGCAGTTTAAGTTTCTCAGTGAGCTGGCTTATCGTTTCCGAGGAGAGAATCCGGGCATAATCGTTCACTCGTCCCGTCAGATAGGGTATTTCAGCACCATGGAGGTGTGAAAAAGAGGTAATGATGAGTGCCAGCGCGGTAATTTGTAAACTACGTATCATATTCCCTGGTTTTCAATGATTTCATCAGGAAGTTCGTTTAATCCGGCTTTCCCGGTAGTTGGCGATTTCAACCGGAGGGAGAGTTCATCAAGGGCTATTTCCAGGGCTCCCGGAAGATCTTTACGGGCAAGCAATGGTGTCATCCGGTCAATGATCTCTTTCATTACGGGCGCTGCTAGCAGCGGCCGAATACCGACATCCACCAAAAGAACAACCTTTTGCTCAAAAATGCTTACCAATACCAGGATTCCTTTTCTCTCACGGGTCAGGAACATTTCTTTGGAGAGGAAAAGTGATTCTGCATACTGTCTGACTTCGCATTCGGCCCTGCCCTTCATCAAAAAAAGCCTCGCAAAACCCGGAAGCAGCATGGTCAGCAAGACCAGCAGCAGTCCGGAAGCCAGCGTTGTCACAAACGATAAAAGGATGATCCCCTGAGTAATCCATTTCATCAGGAGAATATCCGCGATAAAAACTGCAAATCCGGTGACGGAAACACCTATCGCGAAAGCTTTCCACGGAATTTCCGGATAACTGTCGCTTCGCCTGACGGTGGACAGGATAATTTCCGAACCTGTCATTGTTTCAATTTTCGAAATACGGTTCTGCAAGTGATCCGATACGTTTCCTGGCAGAGACGATTTCATGGCCCATGGCTTCATATGGTTTGAATATTAATTTGTTATGGTTATGACGCGCATCCTTGTTCAAAGTTATGAAAAAGGGATGGAAAAAATTCCTTCAGGGGTACTTTATTCAGGGGCGTTGCCGATTTCCCGGCTATTTTATCGTTTCCGCCCAGGGGGTGAAATTGTCATGGTTAATCCCGATAACACCACTGTGTCACTGCTGATTACCAAAAGTATAAAAAGCAACACGGCAGATATTGAATATCTGCCGGAGGAGAACCTTCAATTGGGTCTCACTTTTTTAAGAATTGCGTTGTTGCCTATCGGTTAAAGGAGAAAACCGAATAATTACCTGCGGCCTCCCGATCCTGAAGATCCTCTGCTGCTGCCTCCGCTCCTTCCGGAAGCACCTGAAGCGCTTCCCCGGGAAGGGGAGGAGTGACCTGAACTGATCCTTCCGGAAGATCTTCCGGAAGAGCCGGAAGAGGACCTGTTCGACACGGATGCCGATTTCATGGAGGACGACCGGGAGGAGACCCGGGATTGGGATGGTGCGGATGATCTCTGGGAGGATGGCCGGGACTGCACCGATACCGGGGACTTTTGGGAGGACGGCCGGGCCTGCACCTTAGCAGGTGAGGAGGCTGATTTTGTCTGTCCGGAAGAACTCTGTTGAGCTACCCTGGCCGGGCTGTTTCCTGCGGACCTGCCGGAGGAGGTGTTCACCTGACCGGTTGAAGGCCGTGTGGTCGCTCCCCGGGATGAATTATTCACCGAAGGGGCCGATGACCGGGTGGTTGTTTCGCGTGATGAAACAGCGGCAGGGCGTTGTGAAGCGCTTTTGGTCTGCCCTGTGGAGGACTGGACGGTGCCCCTCGATGTTGCCGGCTGGGATGACCGCCGTGTGGCTTCGCCAGAAGCGACTCTTGCTGCGGAGGAACTGCCAATTTGGTTGACAGAAGAGGTGGCGGAGCGCCGTGAAACTCCGCTTTCTTGAGAAGAGGAAGACCTCACCGCCGATTTGACGGCCCCTCTTTCCGATACTGCCGCTGTCCGGGACCGGTTCATTCCGGATACCGCTTCCCTGGAACTTCCTGAAGAAGCGGTTCTGCGCTGACTTTCAAGGGAGCTGTTTCCTGAACCCTGCCGGGAAACTTTCCTGGCCAGGGCTTCCCCTTCATTCCTGGTATCAGGCCTGGAATAGGTGTCACGGTACCTGCCCTCCTGAATCCTGGTCCTGACATGGGTGCTGTGAATCCGGATGTTGGTGTAGTAATTGTTGTGATAGTGCACGACCCGGGGAGTGTGCCAGAGGCGGTAATGACGGTAGTAGTGAGGATACCAGTGGGAATGATAGCCGTAATAGTAGTGCCAGTAGTAGGGGCGCCAGGCATGCCAGTAAGACGGCCAGTATCCCCAGTACCATCTCGAGCGCCATACGTAGTAGTCGGGAAGGTAAATGAAGCGGATCAGCGGCCAGGTTGAAACATAAACGGTAACCTGCCGCTCCACCTGCACGGGCCGGCCGGTATATCCGGTATATCCGGGATTCGGCGTTTCGGCGTACGAAGGTTCGATGATGTAATTCTTCCCGTAAAGATCTTCATCCCCGATAAGCTGGATCTGGACGGACCCGTCCCTGAAGCGTTCCACGGTGAAGACCGCCACATCCTGACTCTCATACTGGTCCAAAGCCACCCTGAGAACGATCGTATGCACATTGCCGTCAGGGTAGTCGTTAACCATAATGTAATCGACCAGATGATCACCGTTCAGGTCGAGGTTATTGATCCTGGAATTTTCGTCATTAAGGCTTCTCTCAAAACCTTCCAGCGTTTCTGACTCCTGGAAGAGTTTCATGACCGCATAGAGATTGAGGTTGTCACCCGGCAATCCGAGATATTCGGCGGGTCTCTCCTGCGCTCCTGCTGTGATCCCGGCCGCTGCCAGCAGCCCGAAGATCCATGTGAATACGGTTGTTTTCATCTCTTCAATATTTTTTGGAAGACGGTGTCTTCACTGTGAAGAGAAGCAAAACTCATACCAGAATTTCGGAAATCTCCGGAATTTCAAGTTTTCCGGACCTATATTTTGATGTCGACGTGGAGGGAAACTCTGGAAACAAAGGGTTTTCTATCGTCAGCAGGTTTCCAACCCTGATAGTTCGGCGCAATTTTGACTCCTTTGACGGGAGCAAATTCGATGCCGGCTAAAAAGAACTGTCCGTCCTTGCCCAGGTTCCACGCATTCAGGACGCCGTCGGGGACAACCGATTCCAACAGGTCATATCGGCCGATCAGGGTCACATTTTTCAAATACAGGGAGCCGTTTACCGTGTAGCCGCTGTAATCATTTCCTTTTACCAGGGCATGGTCTTTCTGGAAGCTGTAAGCGGCTGAAAGCTTGAACCGGCTGTTTTCATAAACGGCCAAAGCTTCGGTGGTTTGCTGATTGGCACCATCCCTTTTCATGGTGTCAAAATAACCCCTGATCATCAAATTCTTGACCGGAAAGAGTTTTAATCCCGCACCGGCTTTGAAAGTGGAATCGCTCTCCGCCATTTTAAAACTTTCCCCATTGACCAGAATCAGGTCGGCATTCACCCAGGATGCGAACTTGTATTCCATACCGAGGCCCAGATCGGCAGGGGTGCCAAATCCGTATTCACTGTGAAAGGGATTCAAAATGTACCGGTAGCCCCACTCGGCATCGGTCAGCGAATAATGGTAAAGGGGAATCATCCCTCCCATAATGCTGAAGTTATCCTTTTTGTATTGCAGGTAGGCGAATTTCAGGAAGCCGGAAAACTGGTTTTTCGAAGCGCCTGTATTTCCCACGTCATAGGTGATCTTTCCGCTGAAATTCTCGGAAAAATTGTAGCTGTACCCCAGGTAAGCCCGGCCAACGTTAAAGTTGTTGAAGTTTTTCCCGTCGGAAAATGAGGAAGTAAAATTGGTGAAAATCCTCACTTCAACCTTACCTCCCGGTTTAAATTCAGATCCCTCCTGTGCTGAGATTTCAGAGAAAAGGAAAACCGCAGCAAGGGGAAAAAGGATAAAAATTCTTTTCATAATGCTGGTTTCAATGGTTATTATGCCGGCGAAAATAAAAAATGATTCCGGAAATACATTCTTCTATTCATCGCGAATTTGAAAAATACCAAAATATACGTATTCCCGGCGGCGAAGGCATCCGTAAACCTGCCATTTGTCAGGTTATATCCATGTAAAATACCAATTTATACGTATTGAATTTTTCTCAGGAGTTCTGATCTTTGCCTGGAGAGCGATAGCGTCAACTTTTCTTAATTAAACTGTTTAACAAAATAATACTGAAATTATGGCAGCAGAAAATGGGATTTCTGCCCGCAAGCCCTGGAACATGGGTGAGGACTGGGCGTCGGTGGCAATAGGATTTACCCTGATTGTGTTTGTGATTGCGGCCGGTTATACCATCACCACGCCATCCTTTGGCGGGAAAGCGGGATGGAATGATTACACCGGCATTGTCAATGTTTTCAATTCCCGATCGTTATTCATTTCCCTGTTATCGACACTGCTCATCTTTGGTGTGGCTTCCATTTTAGGGGTGGTGCTGAGCGGGAAGAGGCTGAAAAATTTCATCACCGGTTTCATTGTGGTTTGTTTGCTGGCCTTCCTGGCCCAATTTCTCTCTTCCTTCACGGGTTTTAAAAACCTGGGTCTGGAAACCGTTATTTTCTCCCTGGCGTTGGGACTGCTGATCGGGAACCTGGTGAAGCTGCCTGGCTGGCTCAAGCCCGGTGCCCAGTCGGAATTTTATGTCAAGACCGGTCTGGTTTTGCTGGGTTCCACCATTTTGTTCGGGGATATTCTTTCGGCCGGCTCCTTCGGGCTGATCCAGGCGGTCATCGTAGTGGTTGCCGTGTGGTATTTTACCTTTTGGATAGCCCGGAAGATGAAAGTGGACGATGAGTTTGCGACGATGCTGGCCAGTGGGGTGTCGATTTGCGGGGTTTCCGCTGCCATTGCCACTGCCGGGGCCATCAACGGCGATAAGAAAAAACTCTCTTTTATCATTTCCATCGTGTTGATCGTTGCCATTCCCATGATGGTGCTGATGCCGGCCCTGGCGAAGTGGATCGGGCTTTCTGAAATGGTCACGGGGGCCTGGATGGGAGGGACCATCGACACCACGGGGGCCGTGGTTGCTGCCGGCACCATTGCCGGGGAAACCGGACTGAAATACGCCACCATTGTGAAATTCTCGCAGAATGTGTTGCTGGGAGTTGCCGCTTTCCTGATTTCCGTTTACTGGGCATACCGCAGCAAAGGGGAAAACGGGCGTGAAAGAGTATCCCTGAGAGTGATCTGGGAACGCTTCCCCAAGTTCGTACTGGGCTTCATCATCGCCTCGCTGGTGTTTTCTTTCCTTCTCGAGCCGGAAACTGCCAAAAGTACGGGCAAAGTTATGAAGTCCTTTGCCAACTTCTGGTTTAACCTGGCCTTTATCAGCATCGGCCTGGAAACCCGTTTTGCTGACCTGAAAGCCATGGACAGCAAAAAACCCCTGTATGCCTTCCTGATCGGCCAAACTTTTAACATCATTTTTACCCTGATTATCGCTTACCTGCTGTTCCATGTGTTATCCTAGGGTTTTGCAGCGGGCAGCATGACCCCTGCGGTTATAGACAAGGCTGATCAGAGCAGCGGGATTTGTTTTGTCTCGTTTGTCATGGAGGGTCGCGCCAAAGTAAAATAAGTGCAAAAAAATAGATTTTGATCTTCGGCGTTATAACTCAGGAAGCAGGTTAATAGATTCAGACATAAAATGGCATTTAATTTGCTTCAATGGAAAATTTTATATTTTAGTGTTTATTAGTTTAGGCTAAGAAATTTATTTTGTCACTTTAAATCGCTGAAGAATATGAAAAGAGTTTTGATTTTTTCCCTGTTGCTGTTTTTTGCCATAAAAGGAATGGCCCAAAAAGCTGAGGCTATTGCCGGAATCTGGTGGAATGATGAAAAGACATCGAAGATTGAGATCAAGGAGGTGAACGGAAAGTTCATCGGGACGGTTGTGTATATCAACCCTTCGAGTTATGTAAACGGTGAGCCGGAAAAGGATACCAACAATCCTGATCCGAAGCTGAGATCCAGGTCCAAGCTTGGTTTGCAGATCCTTTCAGGGTTGCAGTTCAATGCCGGTAAGAGCCAATGGGATAATGGCAGGATTTACGATCCCGAAAATGGGAAAACTTACGACTGTTATGCCTGGTTTGAAAAAGATCCCAATACTTTATATCTGAAAGGATATGTTGTTGGCATAAAGATGTTGGGTCGTTCCACCATCTGGACCAGGGCGACAAATTAACAAATACGGGTTTTTTTCTTTTCGTTTCCTTACAGGTGGATGGCAGGTCCGCTGATGCGGAAACCGGAAGGATTTGACCGGTTCGTTTGAAAGGACGAAAAATACTTCTGTTTTTTATGGGACAGGAGTATTTTTTTTCAAACAGGATTTGCTGTTAAAAAGAATAATTAATTTAACGCCCTTAAACTAAATCGGAACTTATGAAGGAAGCACTTTTGGCACTGGACCATATTCGCCTCCATTTCTCGGAGGGAGGATTGTTTTTTCTGAACGTTACTATTGCCTTCGTCATGTTTGGCGTTGCATTGAATATCAAGTTGTCGGAATTCAGGGATGTATTCAAGAAGCCGAAGTCCTTCATTACGGGTTTGGTTTCTCAGTTTATATTATTGCCGGCCGGAACCTTTCTGCTTGTACTGATCCTGAATCCGACGCCATCGGTAGCGTTGGGGATGATCCTGGTGGCTGCTTGTCCGGGTGGGAACGTTTCCAATTTCATGACCTCCCTGGCAAAGGGAAATATTGCACTGTCGGTTTCGATGACTGCCTTTTCGACCATGATTGCCATGGTGATGACGCCAGCCAACTTTGCTTTCTGGGGTGATCTGTACATTAATATGTACGAGAAAACAGGGGCGGAGTTGTTGCGCCCTATCGAGATCGATTTCTGGCAGGTGGTCCAGACGGTTTTCATCCTGTTGGGAATCCCGGTTGCTCTGGGAGTGTTTTTTGCCAAACGGTTTCCCCGGCTGACAGAAAAAATCAAAAAGCCGGCCAAGCAGATCTCCTTCATCATTTTCATCCTCTTTGTCATCATCCTGCTTTCGGCCAATTTCTCCAATTTCATGAAAGCCATTCACCTGATATTCTTCATTGTTTTGCTTCATAATGGATTGGCCCTGGCCATCGGATTTGTTTTCAGTACCATTATGCGGAGGCCGAGGATGGACCGGCGGGCGATTACCATTGAAACCGGCATTCAAAATTCGGGTTTGGCACTGGTGCTGATGTTCAATCCAAAGATTTTCCCGCCTGACCTGGAATTGGGGGGTATGGCGGTTGTCGCTGCCTGGTGGGGCGTTTGGCACATCGTATCAGGACTGATCCTGTCGTCGATATGGGCCAGAAAACCTTTGGAAGCATAGTCATTCGATAAGAAGCAGGCGTTATTACCTGTAAATTGGTATTGATGCAAAGGCCGGTGCCCCTGACCACCTGGCGCCGGATCAGATTGATCATCTGACACCGGAAGTAATCCTAATGACCCGCTGAATTCCGGCAACCGAATTGACTACATCCGTTCTTTGTGCCAGGCAAGAATTAATGCCCGGTCTCTGCCTATGGCTGATCCGGTGAGGAACACCATCGAACTCATCCCGGTTGTCCGGGATTAATTGCCTCGCTGTTCTGCAGCGGGAAATTACAATATGGTCAAGGCTTTCGGCCTGTGCAGTTATTCAAGAATCTTCAAAATCTGGGGTTAGCCCGTTCCGAAGGCTGGGACTAAAAAATATACTAATTACACTAATCTAATATAATTTGTGTATATTTACACAAAATTTACAGCTGAGAATTATTTTGTATTTGATGACGGCCAGGAAGGATAAATACGCGGCAAAGGCCATGAATGTATTCAGGCAGTATGGCCTTAATATTTCGATAGATGAGATAGCTGAAAAATCAGCTGTCACGAAAAAGACCCTCTATAATCATTTTGAATCAAAGGAAGGGCTGCTGAAATACTGCCTCCGGAATTTTCTCCATGACCTTGAAAAGAAGATAACCATAATGTATTCTGAAGACGTCGATGCAATTGAAGGATTCATATCGGGCATTTACGGAATGGGTGAGGTCTTTCATACACTGAGCCCGGTCTTTTTTGATGATCTGAGAAAGATGTTCCCGGAACTCTCGGGTTCACAGCACAAAGCCGGATTCGGGTCTTTTCTCGAAGGGATGAAGAGAAACCTTGAAAAGGGGAAAACTGAAAAGCTTTACAGACAGGATATAAATGTTGAATTGATCAGCCGGTTTTTCATAAGCTCTTTAGTCAGTTTTTTTATCAGCAGTGTCCTGACACGCAGTGAATACTCGGCGAGAGACTATTTCAGATCCATAATAGACTACCACCTTCATGCAGTTGTTACTCCAAAGGGACGAAGACTGCTTGAAAAGGAAAATGAAACACAAAATATTCTGAGAAATAATGAATAGAGCCAGAACTATTTTATTTACAGGACTAATCTGTATGTGTGCCAATATCGGTGCACAGCAGGTTTACGATCTCCAGGGCTGCCTGAAATTTGCACTGGAGAACAACCATAATATCAGGAAGGCACAATTCGACAAAGAGAAATCGGCTCAGGCCAGGCAGGAGATCCTTGGTGCATTGTTGCCACAGGTATCAGGCACCGGCAACCTGAATTACAACATACAGAAATCGAGGTTCATAATGCCGAATTTCATGAATGAATTCCTTCCTCCGGGCATGCAGGATCCCAATGCGGCCAAATATATGACCATTGAAATGGGAACCAACTATACAGCGGGAATAGGAGCTGCCCTGAACCAGCAGATTGTTAACCTCTCACTGTTCAATGCGGTGGATATCGCCAGAACGGCCGAAGAGCTGACCTCATTGGCGGCCGAAGCCAGAGAGGAAGATGTTATCAGTCAGACAGCCAACTTGTTTTATGCAATTCAGGCAACTGAATACGCTGCCGGAATGTTTGGCAGAAGCATTGAAATCATGGATTCTGTCCTGATATCTATGGAGACAAGTTACGCCAGCGGGCTGATCAGAAAAGTTGACCTTGACAGGTTGAAAGTCACAAGAACGAATATGTCCACTCAAAGGGCATCGGTCATCAATGCCGTGGAAGTGCAGAAGAACCTTCTGAAGCTTCAGATGGGTATGGATATTTCAGAACAGCTTGAAATTGAGAAGATCAATCCTGAAATATTTGACATCCAGACAAATATCGGAGATTTTCAGGATTTTGATCCCAACCTTCAGACATCGTACAAAATGCTGAACCGTCAGCAAAATCTGCAGCAATTGCAGAAAAAGGCAGCCATTTATGAAAATTTTCCTGTTCTGACCGCGATGATAAACTATAACTACACCGGGGTGTCAGATGAGTTTTTCAGAGGGGAGACCAATTACTGGTACGGATCATCGATGGCAGCGTTGAACCTGCGTATCCCCTTGTTCGGAGGGCTTTCGCGGAGCTCGAAGATAAAACAGGCCAATTTTGAACTCCTCAAAGTCAGGGAAGACGAAGCAATTCTTAAGCAGTCGCTCAGCATGGCCCATAAGAATGCGTTGTTAAAGCTGGAAGACAGTCGCAATGCCATCCAGATCCAGAAGGCGAACATGGCAATGGCAGAAGAGGTGTACCGCGTCACTGAAAGGAACTATTCGCAGGGCATCGCCTCAATGTCAGATGTTCTCAATTCGAACTCCTCGCTTATACAGGCGCAGATGAGCTATGCAGATGCACTGAATAATTTCATGAAGGCTTATGTGGAGCTTCGCAAGGCCAGCGGCACCATCAGGGAGCTTGTCAGGTGATTCTGAAAACATGCAAAGTATAAGGATAATATAATAATACAGACAGCAGAACCGGGAGTCCTGACAGGGCAACCGGGAGAGACAAAATTCTAAAGATGATGAAACCCACATGTATTGCATACACAAACACTTATGTATATAATTATCAAACATGTGCGGTTCCATCAGACCATTGAAATAAAAATTATTTACTGATGAAAAAATTAAAATCAATTCTCGTACTCATAGGTCTGATAGCGGTAATAGTATTAATCCTGATGTTAAACAGGAAGCGCACCCTTGAAAGAACCAGGCTTGCATCTGAAGTATCGACGGTTGTCACCGTAGGGATAGATGTGGTAAAAGAAGAGCAGGCTGATCTGAGTTTCTCATCAAATGGTTCACTTGAAGCTTTTCGTGAACTCTCCTTTGTTTCCGATGTATCAGGGCGGGTTCTGGAAGTATTTGCCGATGAAGGCACTCACGTGAGCAAGGGTCAGGTGCTTGTTCAGGCTGATGAGGAGATGCTGCAAGCTGATTTTGCAGCCAGTGAGGCAGCATACAATACCCTGAAGACAGACCTTGAACGCTTTACCAATGCAAACAAAAGCGGCGGGGTGACTGATCAGCAGCTTGAAGCGATAAGAACGCAGTTCATTGCTGCCGAGAGCAGATATATCAGCAGCAGGCGCCGGCTTGCCGATGCAAGGATCAAATCGCCGATTTCCGGGACAGTAATAAAGCGATATGTCGAGGTCGGAGCTTTTCTCAACCCGGGTGCAAGGCTGTTTGACATTATCGATGACTCACAGCTCAAAGCATGGTGCAATGTCACGGAACGACAGGTACTTCTCCTCAAAAAAGGTCAGGATGTAAGAATAAGATGCGATGCATTTCCCGGAGAGGAATACGCCGGGACAATCACCTTTGTCGGATCAAAGGCTGACAGGTCAATGAATTATCCTGTGGAGATTTCGGTTTCGGGTCGTGACAAGAAGCAACTGAAAGCAGGTATGTATATTACTGCATATTTTGATATTGCATCAGCGGAAAAAGCGATAATGATCCCCAGGAGCGCCATTGCCGGAAGTGTCAAAAATGCGAAAGTCTATACCGTTACCGGCGGCAGGGCTGCTGAAAAGGAGGTGATCGTTGGCCCCATGACGGGCAATAAGGTAGAGATACTCAGCGGGCTGCAGGCAGGTGACAGCATAATAGTCTCAGGGCTTATCAACGTATCTGACGGGGTGAGTGTAATGAACAAATCAGACCGGTAAGCTGCCGTTCCGGTTAAAGTAACGTTCCGACATGACTAAATGAATCACGGATGAAAATATCAGAAATATCAATAAAGCGGCCGATATATGTAATTGTATTGTTTTCGGTGCTTTCAATCCTTGGCTATATCGGCTATAAAAACCTGAGCGCCGAGCTGATGCCGAAGTTCACTCCGCCGATTATAAATGTTCAGATCGTTTACCCGGGTGCATCACCCACGGAGGTGGAGAATTCAGTCACCCGCAAGGTTGAGGATGCTCTCTCGAGCATGGAAGGCATTGACAAGATACAGTCATATTCCTATGAGAGCCTCTCTATGCTTTTTGTCACGTTCAGGTATGGCACTGACATAGACAAGTCAATAGCCGATGCCCAGAATTATATTGATGCAAAGAGATCACAACTGCCGGTGTCTGTTCTGTCACCGGTAATATCCAAGGTTACTGTTGATGACAAGGCAATAATCATTTTATCGGCAACATCAGATCTTGAGGCGACGCAGTTTTATGACCTGATGGACAAGCGTATTCTCCCGCAACTCTCGGGAATTAAGGGGGTCTCAAAGGGGATTCTGATCGGAGGGTTGCAGAGAGAGATACAGGTGAACCTCGATGCCACGCGGATGCGTGCACTGGGTGTCACACCTGCCCAGATACAGGGAGTTATCAGGGCTTCAAACCTTGACTTCCCTACAGGAAGCATCCGGAATCCGGAGACACAGACCGCCGTTCGCCTTTCAGGCAAATTCACCGACGTCAGTGAAATACGGAATCTTGTGGTGATGACAACCCCGACAGGATCACAGATAAGGTTGCAGGATATAGCGGAGATCACCGATGCAATAAAGGATCCGTCAAGCCTCGCCAGGGTGAACGGGGAAGAGGCAATACTCATAAATATTTACAAGCAGTCAGATGCCAACGCCGTTGATGTCAGCAATAATATCCGCAAGACAATTGTATCACTCGAAAATGAATTTTCGGAGAACGGTCTTAAGATGGAGATTGCGCAGGACTCCACCGACTTCACGCGCGAGTCAATCTCCTCGGTGCTGACAGACCTGCTCCTGGCAGTATTGCTTGTATCACTGGTGATGTTGATCTTCCTTCACAATATCAGGAATGCCATAGTGGTAATGATTGTCGTGCCCGTGTCACTGATCTCGACATTCATCGGCATGGATCTTTTCAATTTCTCTCTTAACCTCATGTCACTGCTTGGCCTCTCGCTGGTTATCGGGATACTTGTGGACGATGCAATTGTGGTAATTGAAAACGTTTACCGGCATATTGAGATGGGGAAAAACCGGGTGCGTGCTTCATGGGATGCAATAAGGGAGATCGGGTTTACGGTTATCTCAATAACCATTGTCCTTGTGATTGTATTCCTGCCCATTGCCCTGACTGAGACGATTGTTTCTGACATTCTCAGACAGTTCTGCGGAGTGATTATTTTTTCCGTACTCGTAAGCCTTCTTGCCGCTCTTACACTAGTGCCACTCCTTACTTCACGGTACGGGAACATTCATGTGCTGACAGGAAAAAACCTGTATGAAAAATTTTTAATGTGGTTTGAAAAACTGATAGAGTCATTCGGGGCATGGATCTCCGGATTGATGCAATGGTCGCTTTCCCACAAGAGGTGGCTTGCCCTGATCATTCTGGTGATTACGGTTGCAGTCTTTTCGCTTTTCCCGCTGGGTTTCATAGGGTTTGAGTTCCTGCCTGCAGTAGACAGGGGTGAGTTTATAGTCCAGCTTGAAATGCCCAGGGACATATCACTCGAAGAATCGAATGCACTTATCAGAAAAGCTGAGGACTGGTTCCGGGTGAAACCCGAGGTTACCAAGGTTGTCACGATGGTGGGGCTTACAAGCGACAACACCCAGAGTACGCAGGGATCACCTTACCTCGCGGAGCTTAATGTGAAGCTGGTGCCGGCCAGGCAACGTGAGGAAAACACCAGGATTTACATTGCAAAAATCAAGAAGCCGCTGTCTGATTATCTTGTCGATGCGAAAGTAAAGATCTTCAGTGTAGCCGTGACGGGGCAGGCTGCGAAGGCAGCCGTTGAATACGTTATCACCGGCAATGATGCGGATTCTGTGATGATCTTTGCTGACCGGGCACTGGAGGTGATGCGGTCAATCCCCGGCACGATGCAGCAGGAACTGTCAGTTGAACGCGGAACACCCGAAATAAATGTCTCTGTAGACCGTGACAAGATGTCAGCACTTGGCCTGACGCTCGACAATGTCGGTTTTACGATGCAGATGACATATCAGGGGAACAACTCACTCAAGTACACTGAGAACAACTATGAATATGATATTAATATAAGGGCTGACAAGGCATACAGGGAACAGGTGGATGATGTCAGTAACCTTACCTTCATAAACAGCAGGGGAGAGGCAATCCGTCTCTCGCAGTTTGCAGATATCAGCCTCGGGACAGGTCCGGGCAGGCTGGAAAGGTTCAACCGCAACAGTTCAGTCACAATCCGTTCACAGGTTCTGGGTGCATCTCCGGGAGAGGTATCACAGGAATTCCGTGACCGGATAGAGAGGATGGATAAACCGCAGGGAACCAAACTGATTGTCACAGGCGACATGCGGTCGATGAGTGATTCAATGACAGTCATGACCGGGGCCCTTCTCCTGTCTGTCATACTTATTTACCTTTCCCTTGTTGTGCTGTACAATAACTGGACAGACCCCTTTGCTATTCTTTTTTCGATTCCTTTTGCAGTTCTGGGAGCCATACTGGCGCTGGCGATGACAAACACTGCACTGAGTGTTTATGGCATGCTGGGACTTGTCATGCTTATCGGACTCGTCGGGAAGAATGCCATACTGCTTGTTGACTTTGCCAATGATGCGATAAAGGAAGGCAAGGAGATCAACGACGCACTCATCCAGGCGGTGCGGATACGTACACGCCCGATCCTCATGACGGCACTTTCGACCATTATCGGGATGCTTCCTGTTGCCCTGTCAAAAGGATCAGGGGCAGAACTGAGGAACGGCCTGGCATGGGTTGTGATCGGGGGGATGATGTTATCCACATTTCTGACATTGATAGTGGTGCCAGTGATGTACAGGATACTTCATTCCGGACAAGGAAGGAGGGGCTACAGGCAGAAGGTTGATATTGAACGGCTGATGGTTGAATAACAACTGCCGGGGAGGCGGCCCGGGGGCACGATCAGTCCGGCGCGAACCGGGCATCGGCGCGAACCACATCCCAGTCCGGTTCATACCCCAGCGTGGTTCGCGCTCCAGGATAGCATGCAACCCGAGCCGGTCCATGCCCCGGCGCAGATCAAGCTGCTTTAGGGTGGCTCCTCCGGGTTGGGTTGTATTATCACTGACCGGCAAAGCGGAGCTGATAGAGTCCATTTTGACCTGCGCCCCGGAACAGCCCACACCCCGGCACGAATTTCAATTCTCTACTAAGTTACCGGTGATCTGCAAAATCAATATTCCGCCGGATCTTTTCATAACCTGCCCGCTTTACGGCTGATGACCTGAAGATTTTGTCAAACTCATCGGGGGTGAGGCTGTGCCAATCCTTTCTTGTCAGTGAGGTGACGGAAAAATCAGGAATCAGCTCCTTATCGGAATAGGGCACTGCTTTTTTGTTCCAGGGGCAGACCTCCTGGCACCGGTCACAGCCGAAGATTATCCTTTCAGTCTTTCCGCGGAATTCTTCAGGGATGCTGCCATCATGTTCTATCGTGAGGTAGGCGATGCAACGGCGTGCATCTATCGTCCGGTCGCTGCAGATGGCCCCGGTGGGGCAGGCATCGATGCAGAGAGTGCAGTCGCCACAGTGGTCAGGTGACGTTGCGCTGTCATATATGAATTCTGCCGTGGTGACTATCTCGCCCAGGAAGAAGAATGACCCGATATCCCTGTTGATTACGAGGCTGTGTTTACCGCGCCATCCCAGACCGGCACGGACGGCCCAGTTTTTTTCTGTAACGGGACCGGCATCGCAGAATGTCCGTGAAACCGCATCAGGAACCTCTTCCTTGATTATTTTCTGAACCCTGGCCAGTTTTTCTTTGATTACCAGATGGTAATCCCTTACACGTGCATAGCGGCTGACGAAATAGTTTTCCTTACCGGCTGCGGGTTCATTGCTGTAGTAGCGTATTCCGGCCACAATCACTGACCTGGCTCCTTCAACAAGGGTGGTTATATCTCCCCGTTTATCCAGGTTTCTCTCAAAAAATTTCATTGAACCGTTTTTACCGGCTGCAATCCATTCAGCTATGCAGGTGTTGTCTTCATGATGGGCTGCAGCCTGTGCAATACCGTAAATATCAAAGCCTTCCATCCGCAGGCTCTCGCGGATTTTCCTGGTAAGCGCTATTTTACGTTCATCGGTCACGGTAAGGATATAAAAGCAGCCTCAGAATAGTCAGCCGGTCAGTGTCCGGAACCCGGAGCACTCTCCCCGTACCGGTAAAACTACATAATTCTCAGAGCAATCCCAGTTCAAGTTTGGCCTCGTCGCTCAGCATGCTGCGGTCCCATGGCGGGGAGAAAGTGAGTTTGAGGTCACAATCCTTAACCCCCCTGATACCGGCAACCTTGTACCTGACCTCCTCAACGAGATCCTCAGCCAAAGGGCAGTTGGGAGTGGTTAGCGTCATGGTTATGTGCGCAATCTGCTCCTCATCAACCCTGACCTCGTAGATGAGGCCGAGGTCATAGATATTCACCGGTATCTCGGGGTCAAAGATGTTTTTGAGTACGCCAACTATGCGTGCTTCAGTCTCCTGTATTTCCTGAGTATTCATGAGTGTTCCTGTTTTGCTTTGTATGCCAGGGCGTACAGACGCATCTGTTTCACCATGGCCAGAAGGCCGTTTGACCGGGTAGGGGACAGGTTCTCCCTAAGGCCGATTTTCTCAATGAAATAGATATTTGCGTCAACAATCTCTGCCGGGGTGTGTCCTGAAAAGACGCGTATCAGCAGCGCCACTATACCCCTGGTGATCAGTGCATCACTCTCTGCGGAAAAAGTGATGATACCATTTTCAAATGACGGGTAGAGCCACACCTTGCTCTGGCAGCCCTCTATCAGGTACTCCGGGGTCTTGTGCCTCTCATCAAACGGGCCGAGTGACCTGCCCAGGTCGATGAGATACTCATACCTCTCCATCCAGTCGCCGAACTGGCCGAACTCGTCAATTATCTGATCCTGTATTTCGTTAATATTCATTTTATTATATCAAGCAAACATTTCGGTCACCTTCCTTACACCTTTCACCAGGGCCTCAATCTCCTCTTCCGTATTGTAGAAGGCAATGGAAGCTCTTACGGTTCCGCTGATTCCGTATCGTTCCATCAGCGGCTGTGCGCAGTGGGTTCCCGTCCTGACCGCAATACCCATCTTGTCAAGAATCATGCCGGTATCATACTGGTGAATTGTTCCCGGCAGGAATGAGATCACTGAGACCTTGTGCGGGGTAGTGCCGTAGATACGGATACCTTCGATGGCTGACAGTCCGGCAGTTGCCCGGGCAAGCAGCGACTGTTCCCTACAGGCGACAGCCTCGCGGCCGAGTGCGGAGAGGTAGTCCAGTGCTGCAGCCAGTCCTATCGCGCCGGTGAAATTTGTTGTGCCGGCCTCAAATTTGAACGGGATCACGTTGTATGTGGTCTTTTCAAATGTGACGTTTGCCACCATGTCACCGCCTCCCTGGCAGGGTGGCAGCTCGTTCAGCATGTCAGCCTTGCCGTATAGCACGCCGATGCCATTTGGGCCGTAAACCTTGTGCCCTGAAAAAACATAGAAATCACAGTCAATGTCTCTCACATCAACAAATCCGTGCTGAATGCTCTGTGCTCCGTCGACAAGCACCGGGATACCATGCCGGTGGGCCTCGGCAACTATCTCCTTCACGGGGTTGATTGTGCCCAGCACATTTGAAACATGTGTGACAGCCACTATCCGGGTGCGTTCCGTCAGCAGCGACCTGTATGCTTCAAGGTCAAGAACACCTTCGTCTGAGAAAGGTATGACTTTCAGTTTTGCCCTCTTGCGTTCGCAGAGCATCTGCCATGGAACGATGTTGGCGTGGTGTTCCATGCCGCTGATGATAATCTCATCGCCCTCGTGAATATATCTCTCGCCGAACGAGAATGCAACAGTGTTGATTGATGCGGTGGTTCCGGAGGTGAAAATGATCTCTTCCGTGGCGCCGGCATTGATGTAAGCCCTGACAGTCTCGCGGGCTGCCTCGTAACGCTCTGAAACCCTGTCTGAGAGATAATGCACGCCACGGTGCACGTTGGCATTGGTTGTGCGGTAGAGCTCATCCATCAGGTTTATAACCTGCAATGGCTTCTGGGTTGTTGCGCCGTTGTCAAGATAAATCAGAGGTTTCCCGTGTGCTTTCGTTGAAAGGATGGGAAAGTCAGCTCTTATCTCTTCTATGCTCTTCGTAAGTCTCATCACGTTGTTCAGTTACACTGTATTGCGCACGAGGCACAGTATGAAAGCTCGCCGCGCAGGCGCTGCACCACCAGGTGGTCAATCCGATCGCGAAGGGCCTCAATAGGTATGTTTTTAACAACATCGTGTGCAAAGCCGAACATCAGCATAAGTTTGGCCTCCCTGGCATCAATCCCGCGCGAGCGCAGATAGAAGAGAGCATTTTCATCCAGCTGGCCCACGGTGGCGCCGTGGCTGCATTTCACGTCGTCAGCATAAATCTCAAGTTGCGGCTTGGTATCCATTCTCGCGGTATCAGAGAGGATGATATTGTTGTTGCTCTGATAGGCATTTGTATTCTGTGCATCCTTGTGTACCATTATTCGCCCGTTGAAGGCTCCGGTGGCATTTTCATCCAGGATACCCTTGAAGAGCTGTGTGCTGTTGCAGTTGGGTGCAACATGGTCAACCTTCACGAAGTTGGCAATATGCTGTTGCCTGTCAGCCAGGAAGAGGCCATAACTGTGTGTTTCAGCGTTCTCTCCGTTGAGCTTGTGCCACGTTGCGTTGCGCACCAGTCCGCCGTGGAGGGTGATGTTGTTTGACGTCGCGTAGCTGTCGCGCTCCTGGTGAATGAAGGTGTGAGTTATCTTGCCTGAATAGTTGTGCTGGTTCTGCACCCTGATGATCTCAAAGCTGGCATCCCGGCCTACAAATATCTCAGTAACGGTGTTGGTCAGGTAATGCTGCGGTGAGATCGCATGGTCACAGACAAGGAGCGACATCCGGGCACCATCATCTGCTATCAGCAGGTTACGGTCCTGTGAGAAAAAGTCCTGCTCGCTTTGCAGCAGGTTTACAATCTGTATCGGTTTGCTGTTGACGGTGTTCCCGGGCGCATATATGAAGAGCCCGTCAGTTGCCAGCGCGGTGTTCAGCGACACGAGACCATCTTTTTCGTTCTTCGCATATTTGTTGTAATGCTTCTCCACCAGTGATGGAAATTGCTTCGCGGCAGCCCTCATGCTACCCACCCATATACCACCCGGCAGCATTGCCAGCCCCTCTTCGCCCCTCGGGAAGAAGCCGTTGAGCAGCACCATGTTCCATACGTCAAGATCCTCCACCTCACAGTGGAATCTCTCTGCCTCCCTGAAATCATCAGGTTTGGGCGAGAAGTATTTCTCGTATTTGTGACTGAATGATTTCTCGAGGTTTGTGTACCTGTAGGCTTCATTCTTCCTGTCGGGAATGCCAAGGCGGAGGAACTGGCTGAAGGCATCTGTACGGTACCTGTTGAATATTTCAGGCGATCCTTTCAGTATTCCTGTCTCCCTCCCTTCCCACAGTTCGGTGAGCCTGCCTGTTACTTCCTGTCTGTAGTCCATGTCTCTTCGCTGAGGTCTGCATCCTTCCTTATCCAGTCATATCCTCTCTCCTCCAGTTCGAGAGCCAGTTCGGGGCCGGCTGACCTTACGATGCGCCCGTCATAGAGCACGTGCACATAATCGGGTACGATATAGTCAAGCAGCCTCTGGTAGTGGGTGATAACTATCACCGATGTGTCCGGCCTGCGGATCTTGTTCACGCCGTTGGCGACGATGCGCAGGGCGTCGATGTCAAGGCCTGAGTCAGTCTCATCGAGGAGCGCCAGTCTGGGTTCCAGCATTGCCATCTGGAATATCTCGTTCTTCTTCTTTTCTCCCCCGGAGAAGCCTTCATTGACACTCCTGTTTGTCAGTGCGGAGTCTATCTCCACCAGCTCTTTCTTTTCGCGCATCAGGCGCAGGAAGTCAGAGGCCGACAGAGGCTCGAGGCCACGGTATTTGCGCTGCTCATTAATGGCCGTCTTCATGAAGTTTACCATGCTTACGCCGGGGATCTCAATCGGGTACTGGAATGAGAGGAATATTCCCTCACGGGCGCGCTCCTCGGGTGACATCTCCAGGAGGTTCTTGCCCTCATAGGTGACGGTGCCGGCAGTAACGGTTGCTATCTCCCTGCCTGTAAGCACGTTGGCCAGGGTACTCTTACCACTGCCGTTGGGACCCATGATGGCATGAATCTCCCCGTGTTTGACTTCCAGGTTGAGACCCTTGAGGATCTCCTTATTGTCAATTGAAGCTTTCAGGTCTTTTATCTGTAACAAGAAATCGGTTTGCATATCCTCTGTTCTGTTGAATCTGTTGCGCGGTATTTATTTTTAGGTTATTGTCATATAGCTTGTTATGGCGATAAAGCCGGAATGCCCGGTGATCAGCCCACGCTTCCCTCGAGGCTTATCTGCAGGAGTTTCTGTGCTTCCACAGCAAATTCCATGGGCAGCTTGTTTATCACCTCACGGGCATAACCGTTGACAATCAGCCCTATGGCATCCTCGGTTGATATGCCCCGCTGGTTGCAGTAGAAAATCTGGTCCTCGCCTATGCGTGAGGTTGTTGCTTCATGTTCAACGATGGCCGAGGGGTTGTCTACCTCGATATAGGGGAAGGTGTGGGCGCCGCACCTGTCGCCGAGAAGGAGGGAGTCACACTGCGAGAAGTTGCGTGCTCCTTCGGCCTTGCCGAGAACCTTCACCAGTCCGCGATAGCTGTTCTGGCTGAATCCGGCCGAGATACCCTTGGAGACGATGGTGCTCTTCGTGTTGCTGCCGATGTGTATCATTTTTGTTCCTGTGTCAGCCTGCTGGCGATTATTGGTTACGGCCACCGAGTAGAATTCGCCCACGGAGTTGTTGCCGCGGAGGATGCATGAAGGGTACTTCCAGGTTATTGCCGAGCCGGTTTCAACCTGGGTCCATGAGATCCTGGAATCGTCACCCTTGCATATACCCCTTTTTGTGACAAAGTTGAATATTCCGCCTTTCCCCTCCTTGTCGCCCGGGTACCAGTTCTGCACGGTACTGTATTTGACCTCTGCGCCGCGCTCTGCAACTATCTCAACCACTGCTGCATGGAGTTGGTTCTCGTCACGCATCGGCGCCGTGCAACCCTCCAGGTAGCTCACGTATGACTCCTCGTCGGCGATGAGCAGGGTGCGTTCAAACTGTCCGGTGTTGGATGCGTTGATACGGAAGTATGTTGAGAGTTCCATCGGGCATCTGACACCTTTCGGGATATAGCAGAAAGAGCCATCGGAAAAGACGGCTGAGTTCAGTGCGGCAAAGAAGTTGTCACTATATGGCACCACCGAGGCCAGGTATTTCTGCACCAGTGTGGGGTGCTCTTTGACCGCCTCGGAGAATGAGCAGAAGATAATGCCCATCTCTGCAAGTGTTTCGCGGAAGGTGGTTTTTACTGATACTGAATCCATTACGGCGTCCACTGCCACGCCGGTGAGGCGTTTCTGTTCCTCGAGGGGTATGCCGAGCTTATCGAATGTCTTCAGCAGTTCGGGGTCAACATCGCTCAGGCTGTCAGGACCTTTCTTCTGTTTGGGTGCGGCATAGTAAATAATATCCTGATAGTCAATTTCCGGGATATTGAGGTGAGCCCATTCCGGCATCTTCATTGTCTGCCACCGGCGGAACGCCTTTAGGCGGAACTCCAGCAACCATTCAGGTTCCTCCTTTTTGGCGGAGATGAGTCTCACAACATCTTCACTGAGGCCTTTTGGGATTACATCGGTTTCTATATCAGTCACGAAGCCGTACTTGTACTCTCCCGATGTTACTTCGCCCAGCAGCTTATCCTGGTTATTTTCCATATTCGTCACCTTCAACGGTACATCCTCTCAACAAATGTCACCGGTTAAAGTTTGTACATCTTTCTAGAATCGTGCAAAATTAATCAAAAATGGCGATATGGATATGAAATCTGAAGCGGTTGCAGGTGGTACAGTTTGTCCGGAATAATCCTATTGCCAATGCTGAAAAGAAGTGGACCTTATAGCTCATATAAAACTTCAGTGAAGACCTGCTACCCCGGACACACTGATTGGAACACTACCGACATCTTAAGCCAAAATTATTCATGAATGCTCAAAAAAACTGACATTTCCTCACCGGAATTTGACCTTTTCCCGATACAACACGGAAATCTAAACCAAAGATTCGAAATAAAGCATCTGGAATGATTGATATGATTTATTTACTTAATTTAGGGCATATGAATCAATCAGGTTATCTAATTCTTTCTTAAACATATAAACAAATTATAGTTAATTGCCATCTTACTTTCATGACAAAAGATATCTATAATAATGCAAAATGGTTAAAACAGATTGCTTAATGGCTTTAGATAATTAGTCCAACTTTATTAACAATAACCTCATGATGAAAAGAATACTCATTGCTAATGCATTAATAATCCTGACCAGCATCCTTTACGGACAGGAACTCAAGATTTCGATCGCTCCAACAATTAATTCCGGACTTTACTATCAGTTTGTTGCCGGTAGCCCGGGGCAACATATTAAAGCAGGATTAACAACCTCTTTGGATTATCTATTCCTTAGTGATAACAAAATAAATTTTGGGCTTGGCTGCAACTACCATTTTGCTCAGGTGGAATTCGTTCCAAACAAGAATACTGCAGACATGCCACTTCATTCTGAAAGAGTTAACATAATCTCGCTTAGACTGAAATCACTCCTCAGGTTCAAAAATCAATGGTATTTCAGTCTGGATCCCTCGGTAGATTTTCATCTTAACTATGATGCAGAACAGACTCTTGACAAACAGTCCGGGATAGGTTTATCATGTGGCCTGGGGAAAAATATTCAAATCAAAGAAGCGATATATCTCAATATAGAACCCAGGCTCTGGGTTCACAACATATTTTCATTTACAGAACAGGACCTCCCCTACAGATTAACAGCATTAGGACTTAATCTGGGATTAGTTTTTGGTTCTAAATCCATTGACAATAAATAAGTATGTGAATTAACAACTAACCATAACAGGTCGGTATATGTCATTGGTGCTCCGCACTTTGCGAACTTTATGGCCAAAGAGGACGGTCAAGTGTCCAGCGGTGCGGCCTGCCCTGGCTACCGCCGGAAACTCCCTCATGGTGTCACGGTTTTTGCCAACGCGAGAATAAACCAGTAACAATCATATCCCCTGCATCGCAGCTCTGGTGCAAAAACGTGCGCTACCACGACTCGGTACCACCGCCACATTATTTTCTACTCACTCAGTTTCGTGGCTCATGAGCTCATCCACTCCGGGACCTCGGTTCCGCCGAACGCTGATTTGAATGCCAAAACACACATGACAAATGTAATTTTGATATACTTACAGTATATACATATAATATGTATATTTGTGGAGTAGTGCTTGTATTATGAAAACAATATCATTAAAACTTGACGACTCGATCTTCCGGGAAACCGAGGATATTCTCTGCAGGATTAAGAAACCCAGAAACAGGTACATAAATGAGGCTCTGGAATATTATAACAAAATTCAGAGGCGTAAAATTTTGGAATCAAAACTCAAGAAAGAATCTGCCCTTGTAAAAGACGAGTCTCTTTCTGTACTGAATGAATTCGAGGAGATAGATTATGCAGGTTAAAAGATTTGAAATCTGGGTGGCTGATTTGAACCCTCAAATAGGTACAGAACCAGGAAAGACCAGACCTGTGCTCATCGTTCAAACAAATCTTCTTAATATGGTACCTCACCCTTCAACTATAATATGTCCTCTGACTACAAGTATTCAGAAAGAATCTGAAATCTTAAGAGTTCATATTAAAAAGGGTACGGCAAATTTGAATGAGAGCTGCGACATAATGATTGATCAACTGCGAGCAATTAACAATAAAAGGCTTCTAAAAAAGCTTGGGGAATTACCTGAAAATCTGTCTGATAAAGTTAAAGAAAACCTGACGATCATTCTAGATTTGTACTAAAGCATTCAGCACAACAGGCCGGTATATGTCATTGGTGCTCCGCGGCGCGAGGATCTTCCGGCTGAAGAGGAGAGTTAACAGCAAACTTATAAAACAACACTGCAATAATATAAAGAGGAATCAATGAACGAGATACCAATAATAAAAAAAGGAGCCATAAAAGACTATTGGAAAAATGGATTTAGTGGAGGTTTGATAATTGGTATTTTAGTTTTTTTGCTATCCTTGACAAATAATAGTGCTTTGACTTCTTTATATTTTGGATTGTCCACATGGTTTGGAATTATTGCTCTATGGATAGGAATTGGATTTACCAGTGAAGAATACTTCAAAAGGAAAAAAAAGATAAAGAATCTGGTTTCAGATAAATATGCTTTCCTTAACCAGCAGAACTTCACACTGCATGAGGATTTATATTTTGAGGGCGTTTATAATGGGTTTTTCTTTCGAGTTTTGCCCATGACTAAATGGATTCAAAGAAAACGAGGTAGAGGGAATAGCATAGAATACATAGTCATTGAATCCTTATACAAATCTGACTCTGATTCGATTGATAAAGAACGAGAGGCAAAGATGTGTGGAGACTATTTTTTAGGTAAGATACATTTCGGCCACCATTGTGCCAGATTTGTACCTAAGGACTGGGATAATCCTGATTTCAAAGAGAATTTTGACGGTTTGATAAGCATATTCAAGAGAGAAAACCTGATTCCTTTAATGAAAGAAGATTGGGAAAACACATTTGGCAAAAAACTAAAGAAAGCCAAAGAAGATGAAGAAAATACTAAAACAGTACAGATTTTGAAAATTGGCAAACTTGACATTAAATATAAGAAACCAGAATAAAAGTCAGCTGCGAATATGCGGCATAAAACATTGGCACTTAAGTGGTTGTTTGAAATATTCTGCTCCGCATCAGCTTTTATGTCAGCAGACGGGGACGAAGCACGCAATCCGCCCCTTCTCATACAATTTACCGTTGGCACTCATTTAAAGTATGGTGCAAAATGTAAATAGACTAGATTTGAAAAGTTCAATGACAAAGAATATTTTGATTTGAAAACTGGCAAATTGATAAGCAGTTAAAGAATATACATTGATTTAAATGAGAGATTTAATAAGAATAGGACCAAAGACTACAATAACAATTATTTTATTATTAATCGGATTATTTGGAATTGCAATATTTTTCTCAAATCAATCTGCTAAAAAGTATAAAACAGCAGATTTCAAAACTGAAATAAAAGCTTCTAAAATAGATGGAAAAGAAGGATATGGTTCTTTAGGAGGAACAATCTTCTACGCAGATAAAGAGGGGATAGCGTCTAGTGCAGAATTAATTAATAATGAGTTTATTGATGAGAAGTATTGGAAAAGCCACGGACCACTGGTTGATTTTGATAAAAATCCTCACCATTATTCAATCGATGATTTAAAGTTTCCATATGTTTTATCAAAAAAAGCAAATTGTGATACAATAATAGTCATGAAAGACAATGTTAAGTTTTCATTTAAAATGATTAATGTAAAATAAAATAATCGAGTACCAACATGCAGTATAAAAAATTGCCTGGACAGTAAGTTATTAAAGGGTTGTGCCCTGCATTTTGATTGTAATGGTGGACGATGTTGGAGTCCGCATCCTATTGCAACACGTTAGGCTCAATTAGGATCAGAATTAAGAATACTAATATGGATTAAGGTATACTGATATTGTGATCGGATTAAGTATTGATTTTAACAGCCGATTTTTTACTATAGAAACAAATAATCCATTATTTAAGAACAAGATTAAAAAGGTACCAACAAAACGCAACATTGAAAGTATGCAGGTATCATCGAGTCAAAGCGTTATTCTTCAGAATTTGAAATTCTATCCACAATTTTCAGTTAATATTAAAGGGAAAGCATATAGACTTGATTTCGCGTTTTTACTTAATGAAGGAAATAACGAGGGAGTTGAAACAAGGAAAAAAGTTGCAATCGAATGTGATGGATATGATTTTCATTCTACTCCGCAGCAGTTTAATAAAGACAGAGAAAGGCAAAGGTTATTAAGCTCAAATGATTGGATAGTATTGAATTATTCTGGCTCTCAAATTAATGGAGGTAAGATTGATTTCAGGGAAGAATTTAATAGGATTTTCTCAATTCTTGGATTCAGTGGTCATGGAGTTTTCCCTCACTTATAAAAACTCTTTGTGGTATAAATGGGGCAGATCAGGATGAGTGTTATTGTTGCAACCATATTGCAACCGGATAAAACGAGAGGAGGCTAACGCTATGCTAACCTCCTCATTTTCTGCGTGGGACGTACTGGATTCGAACCAGTGACCTCTTGCGTGTGAAGCAAGCGCTCTAAACCGACTGAGCTAACGTCCCGTTATGCCTTCCGCCAGCAGGCGGCTATGTATAACCGGCTAAGCTAACGTCCCGGGCGGAGACAAAGGTAAAATAAAATTGAATTCACCATACACCCGGGAGGAGACGATATCGTGTATGCCGGGCATATTCCTTATAACAGGAGTCACTTCGGGTGGCTGACCTGGAGCCTGACCTTATGAGGGAGGTGGCAATCAGCGTTGGCAAAATCAACGCAAGGCGAAATAATCTATCTTTGTTTCCATGGCATCGAGCCGGAAATCCTGATGACTGATCATTCCGCCACGAAAAAGAGAGATAAATCGCGCTTCGGACTCATTCTTCACCTGCATCCACGGAAGGTAAGGGAATCGACGCTCCGTTTCACGCTCACTTTCGGACTGGGCGGGATGGCGGCAATGCTGATGGTCATTCAGGTTATCACAGGACTGCTCCTCAAATTTCATTATGAGCCATCACCGGAGAATGCATATAACTCAATACTGAACCTGCAGGAGAGCCTGCTGTTCGGAAAGATGCTGCGCAATATACACCACTGGAGCGCGATAGCCTTTGTGTGGATTGCCTTCCTCCACATGCTCCGCGTGGCATTCACGGGAGCCTGCCGCCCGCCGAGAGACGTTACATGGATAACAGGAGCGGCGCTGTTGCTACTGGTGGTACTCTCCAACTTCACCGGATACCTCCTGCCGTGGGACCAGCTTTCATACTGGGCCGTGACGGTTGCCACAAGCCTGCTCTCCTACATCCCGCTGGCGGGAGAAGCGATTCGCAAATTATTCCTTGGAGGAGCAGATGTGGGTCAGGCTACACTCACCAACTTCTTTAACCTCCATACAGGAGTCATCCCTCTGCTGATTATATCCCTCATGCTGTGGCACTTCTGGAGGATTCGCCGTGCCGGAGGCATCATAGTGGCGGAGAAGGACAAGGAGAGCCCGATGGTTGATACCAGGCCGCACCTTATAAACAGGGAGTTCGTTGTTGCCGTGACGCTGCTTGCGGTAATATTCATTATCAGCAGCCTTTTTGACGCCCCACTGCGCGGGAGGGCAAATCCTGCCTTCAGTCCCAATCCCGCCAAAGCTCCATGGTACTTCATGGGTCTCCAGGAACTGCTGATTCATTTTCACCCGCTGTTTGCGGTCTTCGTACTGCCTGTTACCATGCTGGCAGCAGTTGTATGGATGCCATACGTGAAAAGCACAGATAAAAACCAGGGTATCTGGTTCCTGTCGCATGCCGGAATCAGAGCCGCAAAAATGTCGGCAATAACGGGTGCGCTCTGCACAATTATCTTCATTGCAATCAGCGGGATTCTTCCTGACTCTGAGGTGCTGCTCCCGGGTGTGCCGCCGATCCTGACCACAGGCCTCGTTCCTTTCCTCATTATGGCTGCCACAATGTGGCTCTTCATGAAGTATCTGAAGAGGCGGTGGTCTCTGAACAGACCGGAAATGATACAATCGGTTATTGTTCTTTTGGTTGTATCCTATGCCGTACTTACCGTTACCGGGATATTCTTCAGGGGCGAGGGGATGAACCTGGTGTGGCCGTGGAATCTTTAAGCAGGTCAGAGAAAGCGAATCAGATGGAGAGGAGAACGACAGATAAACACGCGGAACCGGCAGGAAACAGAAGAGGCTTCCTGAAGAGGCTCTGGCAGATACTTGGCATCGTTGCCCTGGCCGAATTGCTGTGGTTTATCATCAGCCTTCTCAGGCCGTCAAAGGAAATACATAAAAGCAGACCGGCAGAAACCCTCCGCGTGATCGGCAGTGTGGAGGATTTCCCGGCAGGATCAGTCACCCCTGACAGGGTCAACAGGCTTTATATCGTCAGGGAGGAGGACGGCGGGTTCATGGCGCTCTCACTGACCTGCCCGCACCTGGGCTGCTCGGTGCTGTGGAATGAGGAGAGCCGGCAGTTCGACTGCCCGTGCCACTCGTCGGCATTTGACCGCAGGGGGATTGTTCTCAGTTCACCCGCACCACGTCCGCTTGACTACCTTCCCGTCATCATAGAGGAGGGAAAGGTAAAGGTAGATACGGGAAGCATAACAAAGCGAAAGAGGTTTGAACCAAACCAGGTTACATATGCCCTTTAACGATGCCACGGACAGATTGAAGAGCCGGGGAACGACCGGCTTGTTCTCTGCTGACAGAATGAGGAACTGGAAGAGGACCGGCTTCATTGCCACACTCCTGCTGGCAGTCTCATTTCCTGTTTACCTGTTACGTACGGCATCGCACAGAGAGGGCGCGGAGCGGGTGCAGGCTCCCTTTTTCACAGGCTCTGCCACCTGTATCGAGTGCCATAAGAAGGAGTATGACCTCTGGAAAGGATCACACCATGATCTGGCGATGGACATCGCAACGGACAGCACCGTTCTTGGTGATTTCAATGATTTTGAGTTCAGGCACAGGGGAGAGGTGCACCGATTCTTCCGCAAGGGCGAAAAATTCTTCGTCAACACCGAAGGAGCCAACGGCAGATTTGAGGATTTTGAGGTAGCCTATACCCTGGGGTACACTCCCCTGCAACAGTATCTGGTACCGTTCGAAGGAGGACGTTTGCAGTGCCTGCCGATTGCATGGGATACCGGGCAGGGGAGATGGTTTCACCTGGGTGACACCCTTTACACTGATGAGGAGGCAGGGCCCGGCAACTGGCTGCATTGGACCCGGCAGGCTCAGAACTGGAACGGCATGTGTGCCGACTGCCACACTACCAACCTGAAGAAGAACTACAACCCGGTCACCAGAACATACAACACCACCTGGTCAGAGATCGATGTCAGCTGCGAGGCATGTCACGGACCCGCCTCGGAACACCTGGCATGGGCAGCACTACCGGAGGGCTCGAGGCCGGCGGATGTCAATACGGGGCTGATTGTCCGGACCCGCGATCTGAATAACGAAGAGCTGCTGAACGTGTGCGCACGGTGTCACTCGCGCAGGGCGGTAATGGGAGACTATACAGACGGCAACGGCGACCTGCTCAATTACATGATTCCGATGCTGACGGTTCGGCCACTGTATCATACAGATGGACAGATACTTGATGAGGTTTATGAATATGGCTCCTTCACCCAGGGCAGGATGTATGAAAAGGGTGTCAGGTGCAGCGACTGCCATGACTCGCACTCTGTCAGAACCATTGAGCCGGACAACCGGCTCTGCCTTCAGTGCCACCGTCCGGATATCTATGACACCCCGAAGCATCACTTCCACAAGATGGATCCGGGGAGTGTTGCGGGTCCGGGGAGCATTGTGGGACAGGGGAGCATTGTGGGACAGGGGAACATTGCGGGACCGGGGAGCGTTGTGGAACCTGGGAGTGTTGTGGAACCTGGGAGTGTTGTGGAACCTGGGAGTGTTGTGGATCCGTGGAGCGTTGAGGGGCAGTGGAGCGTTGTGAGGCAGGAGAACGTCGTAAGGCCGGGGAGCGTTGCGGGGCCGGGAGACGACAAAGGTATAAAAGGTGGTGCAGGAATTACAGGAGTCCGCAGGCTTATTAACCGCGGAGAACCTCAATATGTCGAGGGCACCGGTGCACAGTGCGTCAACTGCCACATGACCGGCAGGTATTATATGGGCAACGATTACCGTCGTGACCACAGCTTCAGGATTCCCCGTCCCGACCTGACGGCAGCGACAGGTGTTCCCAATGCCTGCAACGACTGCCACAAGGATAAAACCACAGCTTGGTCACAGAGTTACATCCTGAAGTGGTATGGTGAGCGCATGAGGCCTCATTACGGAGAGACCTTCGCGGCAGCGGAAAAAGGAGACCGGAGAGTAATTCCTGATCTGATACTTTATTCGGAGAATGAGCTTTTCCCGCTGATGGTGAGGGCTACGGCAGTCAGGTTCCTCGGACGGTTCAACACCCCGGAGAGCAATCGTGCCGTTGAGCTGGCGCTGACAGATCCGGCCCCGCTGGTGAGGCATACGGCGGTGATGAGCTATAATCCGACCGACATCATGTCATACGAGAAGCTTATGTTGCCTCTTCTCAATGACCCGGTCAGGGGGGTCAGGAGTGAGGCAGCCATCAGGCTCTCCGAGGTGCGGGAGGAGCGGCTGAGCCTCCCTGCCCGTAAGGCGCGGAGGGCGGCGCTGGATGAGTACATGCGTATCAACCTGTACAATGCCGATTTTCCGGGAGGCCTCTTCAATCTTGGGGTCATGTATGCCAATGCCGGTGACCTGGCGCGGGCTGAGGCAGCATACAGGGATGCCCTTGGTATTGATGATCAGTTTTATCTGGCTAAGGTGAACCTTGCAACTCTCTTTGCGCAGCAGGGGAGGCCCGGCGAGGCAGAGAAACTGCTTCGTGATCTTCTCAGAGATTACCCGGAACTGCATGAACTCAACAGTTCACTGGCGATGCTGCTGGCCGAACAGGGGAGATACGGGGAGAGCCGTGAGTTCTTCCTGAAAGCGGCCGGGCTGATGCCTGAACAGACGAGAATACTCTATAACCTCGGCCTGCTCGAGAACAAGCTCGGTAATACAATCAGCGCCGAAAAGTATCTCACGGAGGCCCTGAACAGGGACCCCGGCAATTATGATTATCTGTATGCCCTGGCCACATTCTGCCTGGAGCACGGTAAAAAAGAGAGAGCGCTGACCTATGCCAGCCGGCTGGCGGCCCGGTACCCGGGTGATCAGGCCGCCAGGCAGCTGCTCAGGGCGGCAGGCAAAAACTAATGTGCCGCCGCCAGGGTCTCTTACAATTACCTGTCAACCGGGTATGGCTTATGCTGCGGAAATGAACGCGGCTCTTCCGAGATCTTTTTCATGACAACCTCTACCGCCTTCATCAGTTGCGTGTCATACCCCTCCGAGTACTTTTTCGAATCTATGTCAATGATTATATCAGGAGTGACACCCTCGTTCTCCACTACCCATTCACCCTTCTCATTGTATATGCGATAGTCGGGCGCTGTGATGCTTCCTCCGTCAATAAGCTCAATGAACTGTGACACACCCACCAGTCCGCCCCAGGTGCGGGTTCCTATTACCGGTCCCATCCCGAACCAGCGGAACTCGTAGGGGAGTTCATCGCCCCCCGAGCCGGCATACCTGTTTGTTATCAATGCCATGTGTGCGTTTACGGCAAGGTGGGGAATGGGCTGATCAGCAGACTGCCTGCGGGTCCAGTATCCATGAGGCTTTTTCTGCAGACGCTGCAGGAAGATTTCCGGGTCAAGCCCGCCGCCATTGAAACGACCGTCAATAATGAGTCCTTCCTTCTTTGTCTGCGAGTAGAAGTATCTCGGGAAATCAGTTGCTGAGCCGTTCCAGGTGTCAGGCAGGTATATGTAGCCAATCTTTCCGCCGGAGGCTTTATCCACTGTCATACGATTTGACTCGAGCCAGTCCATATAACGGAATCTGGTTTCACTATCGGACGGAACAACTGTTACTTCGCGTGCACCTGTCAGCGTCGGTTTTGAGTTTACCGTCAGCGTTACCTGCTTGCCGGCCAGACCCACGAAATAGCTGTAAACTTCCCTGTCAGCCTTTACCTCATTGTTATTAACCTTTAGCAGGTAGTCACCTTCGGTAATATTAACACCCGGTTTTGCCAGCGGTGGCCAGGCCTCGCGCGACCAGTCCTTTTCCCTGAATATCTTGCTGAAGCGGTAGAGGTTATTCTGTTTATCCACAGAGTAATCAGCCCCGAGCATCCCGGTATTGACCGGTTCGGAACGCCGTTTGGCATCGCCGCCGTAAACATATGTATGAGAAGTATTGAGCTCGGCTATCATCTCACCGATGATAAAGGTGAGGTCCTGCCGGCATGTTGCCCTGTCAGCCAGCTTTTCATATTTGAGTTTGAGAGCGGGCCAGTCCTGCCCGTGCATCCCCGGTTCATAATAATAGTCGCGCTCCATGCGCCAGGCCTCATTGAATATCTGCTTCCACTCGCTTACCGGATCATACCAGACCTTCAGGTCGGTCAGCCTGAGCGGCGAAGGATTTCCTCCGTCTGCCGGCATCAGTGATACTCCGCCATCCTTCCGGAGCACGATGGTGCTTCCGTCGGCAGAGAGCCTGTAGTCATCAATCCCTTCTGCAATCTGAGACGATTTTCCCGATTTAAGGGACCATGAGAACAGGTTCATCGGCCCGTGTCCGGAGACCTCGAACCGGTTGAAGTTGCCCTCATCACTGTTGAGCCAGAAGATAGACCTGTCATTTACGGCGAGGTTGCGGTAGTTGCCCTTTGCAACCGGAAGGGCTTCAACGCGGTCTGTTATTCCGTCGAAGTCTATCTTCACCATGAGTGGTGAAGCCGGAGCAGCAGCAACAGCTGTTTTTCCGGCTGAACGGCCTGCCTGACCTTTACCGGCATCAACGGTTCCCGTGCTGACCGGAGCCACCGTTGATGAAACAGGTTCCTCATCACTCCTCCAGGGCATAAGTGATTTACCGTCTTTTCTGAGCGTTACAGCATAGACTCCTGCCACCTTCTGGTAAACCATCTCCCACTCCAGGTCACAATATGTGGGACTAAACCTTCGGTTGGAGATGAACAGGATATACTCTCCGTCATTGGTAAAAACAGGATTGAAATCATGGAAGAGCCCGTTGCTGATGCCGTTGATGCTTTTTGTTTCCAGTCCGTAAACATAGAGCTGATACATGTAGTCTTCGTTCATTTTCGAGTAGACTATATAGCGGCTGTCAGGTGACCATGAATAATCAAAGATTGATTTGAGGTCAAGAGAAACGTCAACGTTCTCATACTCTTCCTTGTCAACCTTTGTAATTGCCTTTGTGGCCACGTCAATGTACCACAGTGTCAGGGTCTGGTCTGTCCATGCAATTTTTTTGCTGTCAGGTGACCATTTCAGTGTATGGCGGTATCCTGCTCCCAGGGAGGTAAGCTTCAGCGGCTCCTCCTTGCCGTCAGGTTTCATGACATAGAGTTCATATTCGCCTGAGGCGTCGGAGAAGAAGGCTATCCGGCTGCCGTCGGGTGACCATACTGCATCCTTGTCGCGGGCGCCGGATGAGGCTGTCAGGTTACGGACCGGGCCCTCCTTTTCAGGAAGAGTGAATATGTCGCCACGCGCGACTACCAGTGCACGTTTGCCGGAGGGTGAGATATTGACACCGGTAATGTTGCGGCTGACATCTTTCATATACGGGCGCCGCTCCTCCATGTCGGTAAGTATTTTCACCGGTACCCTGGCAGAGACACCTGTAGTGAGGTCAAGCTTCCAGATATCTCCTCCCAGTTCATATACAATCTGGTTGCCTCCGTAGTCAGGGTGTCTCACATCATATTCAGTGTGTCTGGTAACCTGCTCAATATTCCCGCTGCCGGTGTCATATGACCAGATATTCAATACCCTGTCGCGGTCTGAACTGAAGTATATCTTATTGCCTATCCACATCGGCCACCTGTCTGACCCTTCATAGTTGCTTATATTGGTCTCCTTGTTGGTTTCAAGGTCATAGATATAGACCTCCTGTGCCCTTCCTCCCCTGTACCGTTTCCAGGTGGCATTATCCTGCGAGTCCTTGTTGTAGGCAATCTTCATTCCGTCAGGGGAGAAGCTTCCGCGTGCAGCATCATACATGATCATCTCTTCAAGGCCGGTGCCATCGGGAGAGACCAGGTACATCTTCACATATCGCGAGGGGCTGTTGCGGCCGGAGGTGAACATGATCTTGTTTTTGGCAGCATTCCACCCCACAACTTCATCCGCTCCGGGGTGCCAGGTGAGCCTTGTGATATTACCACCGTCAATATTCATGACGTAGACATCGGTGTTGCCGTCATATTCACCCGTGAAGGCTATCAGGCTGCCGTCAGGTGAGATTTCCGGCATACTTTCACGGCCGTCGCTGAATGTCAGCCTGCAGGCTGTACCGCCCTCTGCAGCGACTTTCCACAGGTCACCGCCACTGGCGAAAACGATAGTGTTCCCCTGGATGTCAGGGTATTGCATGAATGGGTCCTGTGCTCCTGCCGTAAATACAGGCGCAAGGAGGAGTACCATCAGTAGCCCGGCATGTTTGATTGCCCTGCCGGAGTGGCATTGGTTGTTCTTCATATAACTTGATAATTTTGGTTTGTCATTGGCCTGTGACTACCATCCAGGGCCTTACAGACCATTCGGTGATGAGTCCGTTCCTGACGTAGGGATCGCGGTCTGCAAAATCATGAGCTGCCTGTGGGGTATCACCCCTGAATACCAGCACGGCCCCGTCAGCCGGTTCGGCCAATGCTCCGGCCATGAAGAGGCGACCGTCATTGCGGAACTCGTGCACCAGACCGAGGTGCTCATCGCGGAACGGAGCCCGGCGCTCAATGTAGTTCTCCACAGTCTTGTAAAACAGGATGTAAAACATACGGAAGTTATTTGTCTGTATTAATGTTATATTGTTGCAACTGATTTCAGCCGCATAATTTTTTATGACGTGACAAGTTATAAATTTCAACGGATGTCAGTAAGGCCGGAGTAGTTAAAACCATACCCTGACAAATAAATTCTTCTCAGGGAAAGGAGCCCGGATAATTTCTGAAGAGTTACTTTTGTGCCCTGATTCAGGTACCCGATCAGTTCATTGCTGACAGGAGCTGATCACGGGTAATTATTCTGATGAGACGAAAGAGTACATACAGCGGTTCGATACCTTTAAAAATAAGTATCATCTTCCGGTCACTCCGCCACCGCAATTACCGGTTGTTCTTCAGCGGGCAGAGCATCTCGCTGATAGGAACCTGGATGCAGAGGATAGCGTTGCCGTGGGTTGTCTACAGGATGACCGGCTCAGAGGTTTTGCTGGGCATTGTGGGTTTTGCCGGCTCAATACCCTCTTTTCTGCTGGCTCCCTTCGCCGGAGTGCTGATAGACCGCTGGAGCCGCTACAGGGTGTTGCTTTTGACTCAGATAATCTCGATGCTCCAGGCAGGTGTGCTTGCATGGCTCAGCCTCAGCGGAAGCCTGGAAATATGGCATATACTGGTACTGAGCGTGGCACTGGGCTGCATCAACTCATTTGACATGCCGGCACGCCACTCTTTTGTAATTGATATGGTAAACGGCAAGGAGGATATTGGCAATGCCATAGCCCTTAACTCCATGATGTTCAACGGCGCCAGGCTGATAGGGCCTTCCGTGGCCGGGATAGTCCTCGCTTCCGTGGGCGAGGGCGCCTGTTTCCTCATCAACGCGTTGAGTTACATCTTCGTCATCGCTTCGCTGATGATGATGAGAGTGACAGAGGTCCGCGAAAAGAAAGAGCCTGTTCCGATGTTCCGGGAGATGAAGGAGGGGTGGGATTACGTTTTCGGCTTTGCGCCGATAAAGCATATTATTCTGCTGCTGGCACTGGTCAGTCTTATGGGGGCCTCATACCAGGTGCTGATGCCGGTTTATGCGAAGGACATACTGCAGGGCGACTCACACACTTACGGATTCCTGATGGGCGGGGCGGGCGCCGGAGCCCTTCTCGGGGCCATTTACCTTGCCTCGCGAAATACGGTTCTGAGGCTGGGACGGCTGATTCCTGCAGCTACGGCATTGCTTTCGACAGGATTAATAGCCATCTCTATCAGTAAATCATTCTTCATATCGATGTTCCTGATCTTCTTTACCGGTCTTGGGATGATGGCGCACACAGCCGCCAGCAACACCGTTCTGCAGACCATCGCCGACGATGACAAGAGGGGGAGGGTCATGAGCTTCTATACCATGGCCCTGATGGGCACTGCACCGTTCGGGAGCCTGCTGGTAGGATGGATGGCCAAAGTGCTCGGCACCCCGTGGACCATCTTCATCGGCGGTGCTGCCTGCCTGCTGGGAGCACTGGTCTTCTACCGGAGGCTGCCCGAGCTCAAACGGCTGGTCAGACCCGTTTATGTCAGGATGGGCATCCTGCCCGAAGTGGCGAAAGGAATCCGCACAGCCTCTGAACCCGGATCAGGAGTCTGAAAATCCCGGAGAGGGGCAGGAAACAGAATTTCCTGGCAAAAGGGCAGGAGCCTTAACATTCTGCCAGAGGGGAAGGAGTCTGAACCCCGTTTCTTACAAAATTCCGCAAATCGGGCCTTTCGTTCCGTCGGTAAAAAAAACCTTTCCGTCGGTGAGTATTCCCTTCCGGTCTAAAAGATTTTCAGCCGGCACCTTACTACAATAGTTTTGTCTCATCATGTTTCACAAAATGAAAAGAATGAGAACGAAACGATCTATTGCAGTGGCAGCGGCTCTGATTATTGGCTGCACTGCCGTCACTGCCCAGGCGAAGCAGTGGTCACTGACCGACTGCATCGGATATGCTCTGGAACAGAATATTCAGGTGAGGAAGGCCGGTGTCTCTGTCAGTCTGGGAGAACTGAACCTTAAGCAGTCAAAGGATAATATGCTGCCATCCCTCAGCGCATCACTGAGTGAAAACCTGGGCTGGCGACAGGAAACAAACGCCCCGGATGAAACCTCATGGGCGGGTTCCTCACGCACCAACGCCTCGCTCAGCAGCGGACTGACGCTCTTCAATGGTTTTCAGCTGAAAAACCAGGTAAGGCAGGCAGGGCTCGATTTAAAATCATTGCAATACAGCGCTGACCAGACAATGGAAAGTATATCACTGAACATTATGAGCGCTTACCTCCAGGTTCTTTATTCAGAGGAACAGGTAACAAATGCCGGTAACCAGGCAGAGGTTACCCGCGAGGAGCTTGCCCTGGCAGCGGAGAGACTCTCGCTGGGTGCCATTGCCAACAGCGACTACCTCCAGGTTAAGGCTCAGCTTGCATCAGAGGAGTCGTCGCTGGCATCAGCTGCCAACAGCCTTAAGATGGCAAGGCTGAACCTGATGCAGCTGATGGAATACCCTGTAGATGAGGCGTTCGAGATTATACGCCCTGATATTGATGCCATCATCTCCACAGCACCAGCTACTGATGCGGTGTCACTCTACGAGGAGGCCCTCAGGGTAAAGCCCCAGGTAAAGATTGCCTCGCTAAACCGCGAGAACGCCTCAATTGACCTGGAAATTGCCAGGGGAGGATTCCTTCCTTCACTGTCACTGAATGCCGGCATGAGCACCGGGTTCACCGGGGCGACAGAGATGGGTGCACAGCTGAAAAGCGGATTCTCACCCTCTGTGGGATTATCAGCTTCGATACCAATTTTCCGTAACAACCAGACCAGGGCTTCTGTTACCAGGGCAAAATACGGTATTACCACGGCAGAGCTTGATGAGCTTAATACAAGAAACCAGCTCCGAAAAGAGGTTGAACAGGCTGTCCTTGACGCCGGGTCGGCTTTGATAAATTACCAGGCCGCCCTGAAAAGGTATGACTCATCAGTTGAAAATTACAATGTGTCGGAGGAAAAATTCAAGCTGGGAGCTATGAACTCGGTTGATTTCCTCATACAGAAGACAAATCTTACCGCTGCCGAGAGCAACCTGCTCCAGGCGAAATACGAGCTTGTCTACAGCCACAAGATAATAGACTTCTACAGGGGAGTTGAACTGACATTCTGAGATAAAAACAGTAAACAATAAACAATGATGAAAAAGAGCAATGTATTCATAAGCGCCGCGCTCCTTACGGTGGCTGTTGCCACTCTGGCCACGGTGCACAGTTGCAGGAAAAGCAATACCTACCGGTATGAGACTGTAAAGGTGACGAGGGGCTCGATTGTCAATGAGGTCACTGCCACCGGGACCCTTGAGGCAATCACCTCTGTGGTGGTGGGAACACAGGTGTCGGGTATAGTTGAAAAGCTTTATGTCGATTTCAACTCACCGGTAAAGAAGGGTCAGATTCTTGCAGAGCTTGACAAGACAGCCCTGAGGTCAAGTGTTCAGCAGTCGCTGGCCAGCCTTGAAAACTCAAAAGCAGAGATGGAGTACCAGGCATCGAACTATAAGCGAAGCAAGGCTCTCCGGGAGAAAAACCTGATTGCTGAAGCTGATTATGACCAGGCGAAGTACAACTATGACAGGTCAGTGGCTACCCTGAAGAACTCACAGGCACAGTATGACAAAGCGCTTGTACAGCTTGGCTATGCCACTATCTATTCGCCCATTGACGGGGTTGTGATGAACAGGGCTGTTGACGAAGGTCAGACGGTGGCGGCAAGCTTCAATACGCCGGAGATTTTTACAATTGCGCAGGATCTCACCCAGATGCAGGTTGAGGCTGACATAAACGAATCTGACATAGGTATTGTCAGGGTAGGCCAGAGGGTTGAATTTGACGTTGATGCATATACCGGAGAGAAATTCACCGGAACAGTTGAACAGATAAGGCTTGCGCCTGTGACAACATCCACTGTGGTTACCTATACAGTTATTATCAATGCCCCTAACCCGGATCAGAAACTACTTCCGGGGATGACAGCCAACATTGTTATCTATGCGGAAGAGCATCTTGATGTTCTTACCCTTCCTTACAAGGCGGTCAAGTTCAAACCGGATGCTGAGTACCTGGCCAGGATGGCTGAAGATTTCGCGGCGGGCAAGGCGCCCGGCACGATGAATGCCAAAGCAGGCTCCGGAGCATTTCCGGGCGCGGGCTCAGGGCCACTCCCTGGCGGAGGTTCAAGACCACTCCCGGGAGCAGGCTCAGGGGCATTCCCGGGTGCAGGTTCCGGAACATTCCCGGGCACGGGAGCGGGACCATTCCCTGGTACTGGCACAGGTGAAGGATTTGAGATGCCTGCTATGGTATGGATCAGGGCCGGAGAGGGAATCCAGCCTGTTCCCGTTAAGCTTGGATCAAATGACGGTGTAAATGCCGAGGTGATTTCCGGCCTCGCCGAAGGTGACGAGGTGATTGTGAAGATGACCGTAGCCACCGCAAAGGAGAAAAAGGAAAAAAAGGCAGCCTCCAATCCGTTTATGCCTGGCCCTCCGGGAAGGAGAAACACGCAGGGCGGTTCACGGGCAGGAACAGATTCATCCACAAAGAGATAACAATGAAGACAATCATTGACATAGCCAACCTTAAAAAGGATTATCACGTGGGTGAGGTCACGGTTCACGCCCTCAGAGGGGTGGACCTGAAGATAAACGAGGGTGAGTTTGTTGCCATCATGGGGGCCAGCGGTTCCGGCAAATCGACGATGCTGAACATCATTGGCTGCCTTGACCGGCCAACTGACGGGACCTACCTGCTTGACAACGTCAATGTTGCAGGAATGTCGAAGAATGAACGTGCGGCAATCCGCAACCTGAAGATCGGGTTCGTCTTCCAGTCGTACAATCTTCTCTCACGTACATCTGCACTGGAGAATGTTGAACTACCGCTGATGTATAATCGTTCCGTAAGCTCCAGGGAGCGCAGGGAAAAGGCCATTGCGGCCCTTGAAGCGGTGGGGCTGGCTGACAGGATGAATCATATGCCCAACCAGCTCTCGGGAGGTCAGCAGCAGAGGGTTGCAATAGCACGCTCACTGGTGAATGACCCGGTTGTAATCCTCGCCGACGAGGCAACGGGAAACCTTGATACCAGAACCTCATATGAAATCATGTCTCTCTTCCAGGAGCTCAACAATAAGGGAAAGACAATAGTTTTCGTGACTCATGAGCCCGATATTGCAAAGTGCATGACACGGAGCGTGGTGTTCCGCGACGGAAGCATAATCAGGGAGGAAGATGTTAAAAACAGGCTGAATGCGGCAGAGGTGCTCAGGACTTTGCCTGTGGAACAGGACTAAAAAGGAGAGAAATGAATCCGGGAAATCTTTTAAAAATAGCAATCAAAGCATTGAAGCGCAACAAGATGCGCTCATTCCTGACGATGCTCGGGATAATAATCGGCGTTGCATCCGTAATTACAATGCTTGCAATTGGCCAGGGATCAAAGAAAAGCATCCAGGATCAGATAGCAGGCATGGGTTCAAACATGCTGTTTGTAATGCCCGGCAATATGAGGATGGGAGGGGTACAGCAGGGGAGCTCTTCATCACAGCGGCTTACCGTGGCAGATGTAAAAGCCATCAAAACTGAATGTGATGCCATTGTTGCCGTCTCACCGGAGGTAAGAAGCAGCGGTCAGGCTGTCTCCGGCAATTCAAACTGGCCAACTACAATCTACGGAGGGAATGAACAGTATCTTGAGATCAGGAGCTGGGATGTGGTCAGTGGTCGCAATATCACTGACACCGAGGCGGAAAGTTCCGCAAAGGTATGCCTTGTGGGCCGGACAGTAGCCGATGAGCTGTTTGGTGAAGGGATTGACCCCACGGGAGAGACAATCCGTTTTCAAAGCATTCCGTTCAAGATCATTGGCGTGCTCTCGAAAAAAGGCCAGAACAGTTTCGGGCAGGACCAGGATGATGTGATTATTGCCCCGTACACCACGGTACAGAAAAGAATCCTTGCACAGACGCACATACAGTCAATCCAGATGTCAGCCCGCAGTGCGGAGGAGTCTGAACTGGCGCAGTCTCAGGTTGAGGAGGTCCTTCGCCGTACCCATAAACTGCGCGAGAACGAGGACAATGACTTCGAGGTCCGCAGCCAGGAGGAGCTTGCAACTACAATGACTTCCGTGACTGAGATACTGACCATACTGCTTGGCGCCATAGCCGGTATATCACTCCTGGTCGGGGGCATAGGCATCATGAATATCATGTATGTTTCAGTCACCGAGCGTACGCGGGAAATAGGCCTCAGGATGTCGGTCGGCGGCAGAAGCATTGACATACTGCTTCAGTTCCTCATTGAGTCGATACTGCTGAGCGTTTTCGGGGGGCTGATCGGGATAGTAATCGGTTTCGGAGCTTCAGCCATTGTTGAAGCGCTCACCTCGTGGCCCATAAGCGTTATGTGGAGCTCGGTAATCCTTGCCTTCGCAGTATGCACAGTGATAGGTATCTTCTTCGGCTGGTATCCGGCACGGCGGGCAGCCGATCTTGACCCGATAGACGCACTGAGATTTGAATGATTAAACCAGATTGATTAGCTTTGATGTAGGCATGAAAAGTGATTCAATGGCTAAAAGGAGGAGGGGACTGCCCGTTTTGCTGCATGCAACGGGATGGATAATCCTGTTTATCCTGCCCCAGTTTCTGATCTCGGGAGGGTTGTTCAATGATGCACGTACAACCAGGGTTGTGCTCTTCAATACCCTTGTGTTCCTGATACTTTTCTATACCAACTATTTCTGGCTGGTTCCCCGCCTTGCCCAGAAGAAGAAGTGGCTTGCCTTCCTGGTGCTGGCAGCATCACTCATCGTTTTGCTGGGCTATCTCTCCGGCAAGTATTACGAGAATCTTTTCGCGCCGCCGCGCGAAGTAAGGGAGCGTATCAGGGAGGTGGCAGATCACAGGCCTCAGGGAGATAACCGCATGCCGCGAAGGGGAGGGGGGATGGTGCTTTATAACTTCTTCATCACATCATTCCTTGTCTCAGGCTTTGCCGTGGGGATCAGGTACGCTGAGAGCGCCGTCAGGAAAGAGGAGGAGATAAAGGAGCTGGAACGCGAGAAGCTGAATTCGGAGCTGGCGCTCCTCAAGAACCAGGTCAGCCCGCACTTTTTATTCAACACCCTGAATAATATCTATTCACTGATAGGGATAAACCGGGACGATGCCAGGGATGCGGTGCTGAGCCTCTCGAGGATGATGAGATACATGCTCTATGAGTCTGAGCAGGGTAATACCAGGCTCAGCAATGAGATAGCATTCATGAAGGGTTACATTGACCTGATGAAGCTCAGGCTCAGTGACCGGGTAAAGCTGACGGTAAGTTTCCCTGAGGATTATGAGGATCAGGATGTGCCGCCGCTGCTTTTCATTCCGTTTATTGAAAATGCCTTCAAGCATGGGGTCAGCGCAGCAGGCAACTCCTTCATTGATATTGCACTCGGGGTTGAAGAGGGGATGATTACCTTCATTGCTGCCAACAGCATTGGCGGCAGAGTTTCTGACGGACCGCAGGTTGCTTCAGGCATAGGGCTTGACAACGTAAGAAAGAGGCTTGCCCTTCTCTACCCCGGCCGTCATGATCTGAGAATTGACCGCCAGGAATCGGTATTCACAGTTAAACTGACTATAAGAAGCTGATAGTGTCTGTTCATGACAAGGGTTGTAGCCATAGATGATGAGCCCCTCGCATTGCAGCTGGTGAAGGGTTATGTTGAAAAGACGCCAACCCTGGAGCTGGCCGGGGCATTCGACAATCCTGTTGATGCTGTGGCATTCATCCGGTCAGGCGATGTTGACCTGGTGTTGCTTGACATCCAGATGCCTGACCTGACGGGAACCGAGCTGGCCAGGGTGATTGCCGGCGGCCCGAAAGTGATTTTTACCACGGCTTATGAGAAGTACGCGCTGGAGGGATTCAGGCTCGATGCAGTTGATTATCTGCTCAAGCCGTTCAGCTATGCCGAGTTCCTGAAGGCCGTTCAGAAGGCGGAGAAGCTGATAAACCTTGAGAGGAAGGAGCTGCCTTCACTGGAGATCAGGAATGAGTTTCTCTTTATCAGGAGCGATTACAAGATCAGGCGCATCGATTTTTCAGAGATACACTATATTGAGGGTCTGAAGGATTATGTAAAGATCTTCCTGAGGGGAGAGAAGAAGCCTCTCCTGTCGCAATCCACCCTGAAGGCGCTTGAATCCAGGCTGCCGGAGGATAGGTTCATGCGCGTTCACCGTTCATATATTGTCAATCTTGAGACTGTTAAGGTCATCGACCGTGGACGTATTGTCTATGGCGAGGTGCGGATACCTGTCACCGAACAGTACCGTGACAGGTTCCAGGAGTTTCTTGACCGGAACTTCATCTGAGAACAAAAATCACTGAGCCGGGGAATCAATCAGGCAGACAATCTCATCAAACCCCGGAGCCAATTTCTTTTTTCTCTTCATAATTTAAAGATCGGAATTATAATATATTGAATAGAGGCCTCTTGCATTATAAACATCAAGAGTTACACTGCGTCTGCTTAATGATTAACAACAATATGATTTGTGTCATTTATTAGTGCAAACCGCATGTTATCTTTGTCGGCGATCTGAAAAAAAATGCATAACTAAAAAAGAAAGAAAAAATGAAAACAAGGTTTGCTCTGTTAATGATTCTGGCACTGGTTGCTGTAATGTTTTCAGGCTGCGAGAAGGAAAAGGAAGATCCATCTGTAACCCTCGGTGCGCAGGCTAATGCAACAGTACCCGGATTCTATTCGGTTTCACTTGATAAGACATACACCATGAGCCAGGCTGCTGCCAGCCCCGGGGTAATAGACATATTATGCTTCTATGAGGCTGAGGGTGGCAACAACATTTCTCTTGCATCGCCGGGTTCAGGCATTAAGGAAATTTTCACCGGTGATGACAGGCCCGATACCTGGAGCATAAAGAATACCACTTTTTTCTTCCAGACCGCACTGACAGCATCCCAGTTTGAGGCTGTACAGGATGGTGATGCACTTATTGAAACCTCCTTTGATGCTGACAACGGCCGCAAAAAGGCCAAGGATGTACAGGTAGGACAGGTCTGGGCGTTCAAAACTCAGGACGGCACCTACGGACTCCTGCTTGCTACTGCAGTAACCCAGGGCACAGACGGTACTGTTACCTTCAAGCTCCGGACAAAGTAGTTCTGCCATGGCAAAACGGATTCAGTGCATAGCGTTACTGATCATCATTGTTTTTGCCGGTTGCGTCAGGGAGGACCCTGAGACCACGCCCCTGATCCTGCTTAAGACAGGCGCAGCTTTTACCGCTGATGGCTCGGAAGTGCCGCCCGGGGGAGTACTCAGGTTCGGTCTCTCGGTATCCGGAGGAGGCGGGGCCATCACAAACCTGGTGGTTAAAAGGATCTCTGACGGTGTGGCTGTCACTGAAGCTGACAAAGGCATGTATATCAGTTACGGGGGACTTGACACCACCCTGATCTATACCAAAAGCTATGCTCAGACTGAGCGGTGGGTGTTTTCAGTCATGAACTCGTACCGTGACACGGCATCAGTATCACTCACGGTACTGAAAGGCGCCGGCTCTGCCTGGGGCGAGATTAACTACCACCCGTCGATAAAGGCAGGCCTGCAGGATAATCAGACATTGCCCCATTTCGTGGACCTTCATTCAGGAGCTGTCTGGGATGCTGAAAACGTGACGGGTCACGAGGCAGAGGTTGACATGGCAGCTTTCTGGTATATTACCTCCGGCACCTCATCACCCACACTCACCTGTCCGGCATATTCCTCCGCACTTACATACTATCCCCTGTTCGGGTCATGGGATGTAAGGAACCAGACAATGTATGACTACTACACTTCTGACAATGACCTGATTACGGTTGAGCAGTTCAATCTGGCCACCAATGACAGCCTGCTGGTAAACGCTTACCGGCCGGGCAGCGTAAGCGGGCAGTCGAAATTTGCCTACACCGGCAAGGTGGTGCCTTTCCGCACCGCCGACGGTAAATACGGCCTTATCAGGGTTATCCATGCCGATGAAACGCCTTCAGGCGAGATGGAAATTGCTGTGAAGATCCAGAAATAGAATCAAGTAAAACGACAAAAGGTGAAGCTTTCACGATTTATAATATCTGCACTGATCATTCTGGTTTTTAATGCCGGTGTATCAGCTCAGGGCACCATTACCGGGATAGTCACCGGCGGTGCGGACAGCCGCCCGCTACAGGATGTCGCTGTGATACTTGACGGAACAAGAGGTGTGACTACCGGCAGTGACGGCAGGTTCATTATTGACAGGGTATCGGCAGGAACCCACACCCTGGAGGCAAGGATACTGGGATACATCACCCGGAATGTCAAGGTGAATGTCAGTGACGGTGCAACAAGCAGTGTCACTTTTCGGCTGGAAGAGGAGTTCATTGATGCCGGTGCGGTGATAGTCACAGCCAATCGAGGTGCCAGTCGCATTGCCGATGTACCGGCACGCGTCACCCTGATAAGTTCCGCAGCTATCGAGTCGAGACCCGTTACCACCGTGGACGAGATGTTGTCAACTGTGCCGGGACTTAACATAAGCCGCTCATTCGGAATCATCTCACACAAATCAAATGTCACCATGCGTGGCCTCAGCGGTAACGAGCAGGCCAGGGTGCTTGTCATGATTGACGGTGTGCCTGTCAACAAATCAGATGGCGGTTCGGTCAACTGGAACCTTATTGACCCGGCACTGGTTGACAGGATAGAGGTCGTCAAGGGGCCTGCATCATCAATGTATGGAAGCAACGCCATGGGAGGCGCCATAAACATTATCACCCGCAGACCCGGTGGAGGCCTTTCCGGAAAGATCACAGCAGGATACGGCACCTACAACACCTTCTCAGGTCGCCTGAACCTTGGCCAGAACCTGAATCCCGGCAGTGACAGGGGGTTCTATTACCTTATTAACGGTTTATACCGACAGAGCGATGGCTACATAACACAGTCGGAGTTCGACCGGGCCGCCAACCCGTATGTGGTTAAGTCAGACATGCAGGAGTACTCCGCAAGCCTCAAGACAGGATACAACATAAGGAAAGGAGAATTTATCGAGGTTGATTTCATTGCATACAATGACAGGCGCGGCACCGGAGAGCTGGTATGGCAGAAGCATGGCAACACCACTGACCATGACACATATCAGTTCAGAACCAGGTACAGCGTTGAACGCGAGCGCCTTTCGGCGGATGTGAGCCTCTACTGGCAGCAGGAAGACTACAAAAAAGTAAATGAATACCTTAAGGATGATTACACCTGGTACAATGTGCTGTCGGAAAGATTCGACGCGGGTATGCTCTCCTCCGTTACCTGGAAGGCCGGCGGCCGGCACCGGCTGGCGGCCGGCATTGACCTTAAGGCAGGAGGTGTTGATGCAGCTGACATATATTATACATCGACCGATATAGTTTACAACCGCGGCAAAATGATCAGCGGCGGTCTTTATCTCCAGGATGCCTTTTCAATCATCCCTGACAGGCTGAACCTTACGGCAGGACTCAGGTATGACCTCTCAATGTTCCGCGACGGTGCATTCTTCATAGATACTCCCTCGGCTGAAACGATCTTCATGAGGAATATTGAGGACCGTGAGATGGACAATGTAACCTGGGGCGCTCTCAGTCCCAGGCTGGCTCTCAACTATACCCCGTCAGAGGGCACAAGGGTTTATCTGTCGGCAGGAAGAGGATTCCGTCCGTCAGTGCTCGATGACCTCTGCAGGTCAGGCCGTATCAAAGGCGGATTCAAACTGGCGAACGCTAAAGCTTCGCCTGAATACCTGGCCAACTTTGAGGCAGGGGGCGACTTCACCCTGGCAGAAAAAATGAAGGCATCTCTGTCAGCATGGTACTCGCGGGGGATAGATTTTCTCTATTATGTCAATACCGGTGATTCAATCGATATGGGTTACGGGCCGAGGCCCATCCTTGTCAGAACAAATATTCCCATGGTGAAGATTACCGGTGTGGAAGCTGAGCTGAACTGGCCGGTATCACCTGCGATATTGCTGGGTGCATCATATAGTTACAGCTATTCGGTAATAACTGATTACCGGCCGCTTAACACCGATGACCCCATTGACCTGACCGGCAATCACCTCACTGATGTGCCGTCATCGACGGTGTCACTGACTGCACGCTGGAAAAACAGGTTTGTCAATACAGGTCTTCTGGCAAGGTACCAGGGAGCAATGTGGGTGAATGACCAGAACATTTTTGATGAGGTGACAGGCAGCGACCGCTACCCTTCATATATTACCATAGACCTCAGGTTGTCACGGCTGTTTTGGGAGAAGCTGTCAGTTGACCTGGGGGTGCAGAACATTCTTGACACCAGGTTCTATGACAGGAAGGGTGCCGTTTGCCCCGGCAGGTTCATAACCCTGGAGCTGGGATACAGGTTCTGATATCACGGAACAACGTGCACTGTTTCCCGTACAGGTCAATGCAGGCCGGAACGGTACGGGAACTTTATGAGAAAGGTATCGTGTGCTTTCGTGCCATGGATAAAAAGGTTTATTTCATGGCATTGCCCGGGATTGAAAAAGACAAGGTGTTATTCCCTGCTGACTCAGGCAATTCTCCGGATTTGCTCCGGCAATTCCCGGGATTGTTTCCCCAATCCGGGAAATTGAATAGAAAAGTGTAGTTTTAAGATGTGAAGCATTGATGAAGACCGGCTACCCCGGGCAGACTGACCTGAACACTGCCTGTTGTCGTAAAATGAGCAGTGGGTGGGGTAAGGAGGAGAGAAGGTACATATATTTTAAAATTGCATATCAGCTATGGAGATTGGCAGAAGAAAGTTTTTGAATTTATCTCTTGCGGGCGGAATCTCATTATTGTATTTACCTGTGAATGCAAATCCGCTTCTTAGTATCAGGAAGAAACCAAAATACCATCTTTCACTGGACACACCAACACGTCTTTTTGATGAAAAAAGACGAAGCTGGGTACACCCGAGAGCAGGTATTGTTCCCGGCGCCGGGAAAAATGGATTGCCAAGAGTGGTTATGACTATGAATATTATAACCGGAAGCGATGTTTTTAATGAAGTATACGGTTTGCATACTGATGATCTGGGATTAACATGGACCGATCCTGAACTGTTTGAAACCATGTCTCCGAGATATGAAATGATAAATGGTGCCAGGCTCCCTGTGGCTGTCAGCGATTTCTGGCCACAATGGCATTCAAAATCAAAACTATTGCTGGGAACAGGGCATACAGTCGTTTATTCAGCAGATTTTGAATTTACTGCCGGAATACGGCCGAGACAAACCACTTATTCATTTTATAATCCACTGGCAGATTCGTGGGATCCATGGCAAAAGATGGAAATGCCTGATCCTGAAAAATTTTTCAGCGCCGGAGCCGGAAGCACACAGAGATACGACCTGGAGGACGGGACTATATTATTGCCGGTATATTTTACACCTCCCGGGGGAGAATCAGGAGTTACAATCGTAAAATGTAAACCCGGGAATAAAACGCTGAAATATATTGAGCATGGTAATGAATTATTTCTTCCTGAAGAAACAAGGGGCCTCAGTGAGCCTTCAATTACCTGTTTTGAGGGAGAATATTTCATGACTATCCGCAGCGACAGAACGGGTTTTGTATCACGCAGCAGTGATGGTCTTAATTTTTCGCCGATACAGGAATGGAAATTTGATGATGGCACCGAACTGGGCAGCTATAATACCCAACAGCATTGGGTTACTCATAGTGAAGGCCTTTTCCTGGTCTATACCCGCCGCGGAGCCAATAATGATCATATTGTGCGACACAGGGCGCCATTGTTCATGGGTCAGGTTGATCCCAGACGGCTTTGTGTCATTCGTAAAACTGAGCAGATATTAATACCTCAGAGAGGAGCCACATTGGGAAATTTTGGGGTGACCGATGTCAGCCCGGATGAAACATGGGTAACTGATGCTGAGATTATGTTACACAAGGATGTTGAAAAATACGGCAGCGATGGATCAGTTTTTGCCGCACGTATTCATTGGAATAAGCCAAACCGCCTTTTCAGCTATTAAACACTGCCACGCACTGTTGCCTGTACAGGTCAGCGCAGGCCGAAGCGGTACGAGAACTTTACGAGAAAGATATCATGTGCTTTCGTGCCATGGAAGAGATTATATGATTGCCGGCTGAGGCTGTACCGGCCATCACCCGTATAGTGATCCCTGCTCTGTGACCAGACGAGATAAGCCGTTGATCCGGGAAGAAACTCCCACCGCACTACCAGGTTATGAAGGAATTCACTTACCGTGAAGTCGGGGTTGCTGAAGTTATAGTCGGGAGAGTTATCGAGATTCTCATCAATAATGTATTTCCTCTCCTTTATTGCATAGGTTATCACTCCGCCGTCAAGCAGCTCATAGCGGTCATCAAGGCTGGCAGCAACAGGGTCAGTGATCCGTTTGAACCCGCTGTAGTTACCCGAGCCGAAGAAGGGCTGACCCCAGTATTGAATTGTCAGATCAGGAGTGATGTTGAAGTCGGTCCTTATTGAAATACTATATATCTTCTGGTCTATTGAACCGAATATATATCTCTCTGGCTGGTTAATAATACCCTGATGATACCTGAGGGTCACGTACTGCAACATGTTAACCGTCCGGCTCCACGCTGGCTCAATATTGAGAGTCAAAGCATTAAATGGTCTGTACTCCAGCTCAAAGCTCAGCTCACAGCTGGTCATCACATTATCGAAAGTTCTGGTAACACTGAAATCCAGTTCACCGGATAGTTTTTTTCTCCAGTCAGAATCAATGCTGGCCGACAGATAGAGCTGACCGGGCATTTTCATTGCCGGGCCTCCGCGCAGAAGGTGGTTATCAGTTCTGGGGCGGGTCAGTTGCCCGCTGAGAAAGGTCCGCCACTGATTCTGGTAGTTTGCTGTCCACGACTGGGAGACGGCTGTTGCATTGGTATTTCCGCCGAAGTCCATCAGGTGTATCAGGTTGGTCCCGAAGCTCATGCTTCTGAATATACTGAACGGCTTATAGATGCTATAGTTGATTACTCCCACACCCATATACATGTCAGCCATCTGCATGTAGCCTATATCATTGATCTCAAAGCCTGGTGATTTCCAGCTCGAGAGGTAAATAAACTGCCAGTTGCCTCCGATCTTGCCTGCCATCAGGTTCCCTCCGAATCCGCTAAGTGATGTTCGTGTGATGTCATAATTGAGATAATCTGCATCAGGCCGGGCGAAATTATGGATAACAGATTTCTGTGTGCGGGCAATCATTTTATCGGTTCCGGTGACATTGCTGAAGGCAGTGCGCAACCGGATGATGTAATTCATGTTACCGAAATACCTGGTGAAGTCTATGCCGGCGGAGGTTGCCGACTTATGGAAATAATCCTCGGTTTCTGCATCAAGTGATCTGATTGTGCTTGTCACCATCCCGCCGATTATTGTTTTTCCCCCGCTGAAGTCCTTCTGCACCCTGCCCACGCCGTAGTTGGTGAGTGGCTCTGCACTCCTGAAGGTTGTCTTGTCTGTCAGGGGGTCATAAATCCTGGTATTTACATTTGCAGTTACCGCTTCGATAAAACCCACCGAGATGCCGCCAGCTGATTTTCCGGTCAGCTTTGCCGCTCCGATGATGGGAGTGAACGCGGGTGTACAGGCATATTTACCTTCGCCGGGTGAATGGCTCAGCCGTGGCTGCCTGCCTATTCTTCTTGAATAGAACATGTTGTCATTTCCGCGGCCGCCGCTGCCCAGTCCGAGGTTGTAGTCCGTAATGTTGTTTCCTTCAATGAAGAAGGGCCGCTTCTCACTGAAGAAAGTTTCAAAGGCTGTTAGGTTAACTTCAGACGGGTCAGCCTCTACCTGCCCGAAATCGGGATTAAGTGACATGCTGAGGATCATGTTGTTTGTCACCCCGATTTTTGCATCAAGGCCAATATTCCCTTTGATATCATTTCCGTCATGGTACGGATTTCCATGTTCCCCTTCGTATGTTTCCACTCTTGCCACTCCGTAGGGGGTCAGGTCAAACAGCTTCCTGGGCCTGATGTTTGTGAGGCCTTTCAGCAGCCCGGCATTATGAACCAGCCCTGAAGCGTTCCTGGCAATGGGCTGCCACATAACCGTCTCATTATGGCGATATATCTGCCTCATCACCTCCAGCCCCCATACCTGTTGCTCACTGGCAGAGAACCGGAGTTGTGTGAGTGGTATCCTCATTTCAGCGGCCCATCCCCAGTCATAAATACCGGTCTTGACATACCATATCGGATCGAATGAATCATCCTGTGTCAACCCGTCATCAAACCACATGAGGTCTCCCTTGACACCTGCCGCGCTCACGCTGAATTGGAATGCAGTGCGCTGGTCAAAGTATGAATCCAGTGCCACTGCCACCTCGTCACCCTCAATATCATCGCGTCTTGTCATACGTGAAATGATACTGTCAGGTGCAGTATCCCAGGCTTTTATGGCAACATAGATATTGTAATCATCATAAAGCAGTTTGAACTCTGTATTCTGGCTGACCGGCCCACCTTCTACAGGGGAATACTGCCAGAAGTCACCAGCCCATTCACCTTCTGCCCATTCCCCGTCGTCAAGCTCACCGTTGATCACCGGCGGTTTTTCAGTGCGGCTGGCGATGTATTCTCTTTTCTTATACTCCTGCGGGTAGAGTAAAAGAGAAAAAAAGAAGAATATTGTCAGCAGGACAATTTTCATTATAAAGGGTTTCAGAGACAGTAAGGTATACAAAAGTAAAAAAAATAGATGAAATCATATTGCGATTGAAAACCTTAATTAAAAAGAGCGGTGGATTCAATTCCATCGCTCTTCCTGACCTGCAATTAGCGGCGTTTACCGCAAACCGAAACGGTATGTGAATTTTACCAGGAACACATCATAGGGCTTTTTCGAGGTGTAGAGATTGTCAAGGTTCTGACTGATCGAGAAGGAACCGGTATCATCACTGTAGCTACGGGTCTGTGACCAGACGAGGAAGAGGGCTGATCCGGGACTGAACTCCCATCTGAAAACGAGGTTCGAAAGGAACTGATCATAATTATTGTCAGGATTGGCAAAAGTGTAGTCAGTAATGCCGTCATAGTCTTCGTCAACCAGGTAGATGCCATTGTCAGCATCATAGGTCATCTCATCTTCACTGAAGAGGTGATAACGACCAGCGAGGGTCTTTGCCCTCGGATCTGTAACTGCCTTGAACCTGCTATAGTCCATTGCTGCAAGGAACGGCTGTCCCCAGTACTGCACGGTCAGATCAGGAGTGATATTATAGTTCAGCCTCACTGACATACTGACTATCTGCTGATCTATCCGGCTCAGTATATATCGTTTATTGTCACCGGCGCATGTTACATACTGGAGCTCGTTACGGTTTATAGACCAGGAGGGTTCAATGGAGGCAGTAAATGACTGTCCGGGCTTCACCGTCAAGTCAATTCCGGCTGAATATCTCTCTGATACATTTTCTGCTCCGCGCGATGCGTTGGCATAGAGTGACAGGGATACCTTTCTGGATCTGTTTGTGCCAAGATTGAACCAGCCATTGAGGGAGGAGGGGCAAAGCATTGCCGGTCCTCCGCGGAGGAGATTGTTGGATAATGACCTGCCTTCGTAATTAACTCCGAAGTTTGTCCACCACAGGTTTTTGAACTGAACATAGAGGCTCAGGTTCCCGCCTGAGGAGAGACGAGCTCCGCCGAAGTCCCATCCGGTCCAGAAATTGGTATTGGGCCTTATCTGCCTGAATATGCTGAACGGCTTGTCAAACCTGTAGGCAGACCACAGGCCGCTTATTATTTCATCGGCTCTCTGCAGGTATCCAACATCATTAAGGTCGAGCCCCGGAGACTTCATATAGGTAAAGGCCATGAAATTCCAGCGCCCGCCAATCTTCCCTGCCTGAACATTGCCTCCGAAACCGTTGAGTGATGTCCGTTCCGGATCTACCTCCACATAGTCAGCATCCGGTCTCTGAAAATAATGTGTTGATGAGCGCTGAAGATTTTCTATTGCTCTTTTGGTTCCTGTCAGATTGCTTCCGGCCGCAGTGGCTGACAGGTACCATTTACGTTCTTCACCAAAATAGCGGATGAAGTCAATTCCAGCCGTATTGGCATTTCTTACCAGGCCGTCAATCCCGGTATTGTCAAGGAAACGGCGGGTGTTTGTGAATGCTCCGCCGATAATTGTCCGTCCGCCGCCGAAGTCTTTAATGACTCTTGACACAAGGTAGTTGGTGAGAGGTTCAACCGTTTGTTCTCTCCTGTGACCCAGCGAGTCAATAACAGCTTTGCCCTCTGCCGTCACTGCCTCCACAATACCTATTGACAGCCCGTCAGGAGTTTTCCCTGTCAGCTTGGCTGCACATATGATTGGCGTGACGCGGGGTACTTTTGCGAATTCATCATTGTCAGTTTTAACACCGAGGTGCGGGCTCCGTCCTATCCTCCTCGAATAAAAGAGATTGTCAGAGCCGAGGTCACCGTCGCCGAGACCTGTTATGAAGCTGGTAATATTTTTCCCCTCAATGAAGAACGGCCTCTTCTCTTCAAAGAATGTCTCATAAGCTGTGAGGTTCACCTCTGAAGGATCAGCCTCAACCTGCCCGAAGTCAGGGTTGACGGTAAGGTCAAGGGTCATGTTGTTGGTCAGGCCGAACTTGGCATCGAAGCCACCGTTGTATCTCCTGTTGATGCCGGTGGCGAACGGGTTGCCATCCTCTCTCTCAAATGTCTCCAGGCTCGCCACGATAAACGGGGTGATGTCAGCCTGTTTCCTCGGCTTTATGCCTGTAAGCCCGGTCAGCGTGCCGAAGTTATGCACCACACCGGAAGCATTGCGGTCAATATGCTGCCACATGGAAATCTCCTGGTTGCGAAAGAGTTTGCGGAAGGCCTCAAAACCCCATACACCATCGTCGGAGATACGGAACCTGAGCTGGGTGAGCGGAATCCTCATTTCTGCCGCCCATCCCCAGTCATAAATTTTTGCTGCCGTAAACCATATCGGATCCCAGGTGTCATCCTCCATCCGGCCGTCCTGTGACCAGATGAAATCATTTTTTACTCCTGCCGCGTTGGTGATAAATGCAAAAGCGGTCTGGAGATCATGGTAGCTGTCAAAACCAACCCCGACAAAATCACCGTCACCGTTATCCCTCCTGGAGATACGCCTGACGATGCTGTCAGGACTGGTATCGTAAACTTTGAAGGCAACGTAGATGTTGTTGTCATCATACAGAAGCAGGAATTCAGTTTTCTGTGTAGCAGCTGCTCCGTTGTGAGGCTCGATCTGGGTGAAACCACCCTGCCATTCACCGGTCTGCCACGCAGCATCGTCGATTGATCCGTCAATGACGGGTGGCGAGGAGATAAACTGCGCCCTGTATGTTTTCTTAGGGATTGAGTCCTGGAGCGGAACAGCAGTTCCTGCGAGAGTACACACGATCAGTGCAGTCACTATAAATGCAAATTTTTTCATGGCAATAAAGGTTAACATGAGGGCGCAAGTCCGTTAGAAAGACATTGTGAACTGCCCGTTTGCTGCACACGGATGAGTAATGTCAGTAATTAATGCTTATAATTTCGGTGAATGGCAGAGCTTGTCCGGTGAATGGCGAAAGTGGGAATTGAAGCATTAGCCTGTCAGGCAGGAGCTGACCTTTAGCGGAGCTTGTCCGGTGAACGGCGGAAGTGGGAATTGATACAGTGACCGGTCAGGCAGGAGCTGACCTTTAAAGGTGATCAGATAAACTCCCAGGTGTTGCCGGTATGTTCCAGGAATCTGAAGAGTCCCTCACGGGGAATAATCAGTGAGGCGGTGTTTGTATTCGGGTGGAATGAGAGCCGCTCAAAGTTCATCAGGTTCTTGTCAATAAACAGATGAACGTGGCGGGTGTGGTCATTGATGAGACCGAATGGAGATACTGACCCGGGAGTAAGACCGAGATATTGCATGAGCCGCCTGTCGGAAGCAAACGTGAGTTTGCCCTGGCGGAGCTTCTGCTCGAGTTCTTTGATATTCAGTTTAGAATCATAATAGAGGATCACAAGATAATGCCTGTTACCCTTGTGATTACGGAAAAAGATGTTCTTGCAGTGGCCGGATTCGATGTCTGACCAGTATTTCATTGCTTCCTCAACCGTTGGCACGGGAGGATGCTCTATATAATCATAGGGTATCTTCAGCGAATCAAGAAGCTGGTAAAGTTCCGGCTGTCCCCTGAGCTTGTTCATCTGGTTTTAGGGAAATAACTGAACTTAAGTTCAGCAAGCAGAGCCAGGTCCTCGCCTGCCTCACGAAGATCCTCGTCTTCCTCGTCATAATACCATTCGATTTCCACGGGAATCCCATCGTTGCTCATCTCCTTTATCTGTTCGAAGATGTCAAACAGGAACTTCGCGGAGGATGAGTTGAAGTATTCAAGGTCAAGTTTCAGGCGGAACGGGTTGGCATCAGTGTAATTGTGCCCCTTTTTTGTTTCCGCAACGAACTCTTCCATCCATTCAATAACCGGATAATAGAGACCCCTCACATCCTCAGGCGCCGATTTCCCGGCAATGATGAACCTGTTTTCCGCAGGAGCAAGGATTATTTCCGGCGTCAGATCAGTAGCTTTATGTATGAAACTTTTCATCTCTTCCTTTTTTTACAAATTTGCACTTTTTTTATGGAAGACAAAAATTACTGTCATCTGTCAGATAAGCTCTTCATCATCACTGTTTGCCCTGTAGCCTTCATCTTCAGGGAGACCCGGAAGCTTTGAAGCTGCCACCGCAAGAGTATCACATCGTTCATTTTCAGGGTCATTGCTATGCCCCTTTACCCAGATCAGAGTAACCTTGTGCCGTCTGTAAACCTCGAGGAAGCGTATCCACAGATCCTTGTTTTTCTTTTTGGCAAACCGTTTCATTTCCCAGTTGAAGAGCCAGCCGTTGTTGACTGCATTGACAAGATATTGTGAATCGGTGTGCAGTTTCACTCTCAGCCCGTCAAGCCTGAGCGCCTCCAGCCCGGTGATGGCTGCCAGAAGTTCCATGCGGTTGTTGGTGGTGAGCCTGAAGCCTCCTGAGAGCTCCTTGCGGAGCGAACCCGAGAGAAGCACCACACCGTAGCCTCCCGGACCGGGATTGCCGCTGCAGGCGCCGTCAGTATAGATAGTAACCACTGGCCGACTCATTGCGGTAGGATGATGCCCGTGTTGTTGATGAACAGTCTTATGGCGATGGAAAGAAGAATAATGCCAAAGAACTTTTTCAGTATGTGCAGCCCGGTGGGCCCCAGCAAACGTTCGATCCTTGACGTGAGCCTGAGAACGGTATAAATGATCACCATGTTCAGTATCAGGGCAATAAGTATGTTTATGGTTGCATACTCAGCCCTGAGCGAAAGGATTGTGGTTATGGATCCTGCACCGGCAATGAGTGGAAAGGCGATCGGCACAATGGTTCCTCCTCCGGGCGAATCATGCTTGAAGAACTCAACGCCAAGCACCATCTCCATACCGATCAGGAAGATAATGAATGCACCTGCTATGGCGAATGAACCCACATCAATACCGAATATGCCAAGCAGTTTCTCACCGAAGATAAGGAACGCAAGGAAAATCAAGAATGAAACCAGGGTTGCCTTCCAGGGGTGGATGTTACCGGTCTTCGATTTGATATCAAGGATAATCGGGATCGATCCTGGCATGTCAATGATTGCAAACAACACCATGAAGCAGGCTAATATGTCAAGGAAGTTAATCTGCATCCGGAAAATTTTTGCAAAGGTACTCATTTAGAAGCAACAGACAATAGAGGATTCTATGCAGGGGGATGACCCGGCAATCCGCAGCTTCCGGTAAATAACTTACTGATTGATTGCAGACTGCCGGATACTGCTGCCGGTTACCGGTGCCGGCTTCCAATTGCCGGTCTGCTGACTACCGGCTTCCTATTGCCGTCCACCGTCTACTGACTTCCTATTACCATCTGCCGGCTTCCTATTACCGTCCGCCGTCTGCTAACTTCCTATTACCGTCTGCTGACTTCCAATTGCTGCCTGCCGTCTGCCGACAACCGACTTCCAATTGCCAACTTTACCTGCCTACTGCCTGATATCCATTTCATCCAGAAGATATCCTGCTCCTGAATAGATATCAATGACCCAGAGAACGTAGCGGATGTCAACGCTGATACATCTCTGGAGGTCAGGTTCGAATGCTATGTTTCCGGTCATGGCCTCCCAGTTGCCGTCAAAGGCAAGGCCGATAAGCTCGCCGTTGCCATTAATGACCGGGCTGCCGGAGTTGCCACCGGTGATGTCATTGTTGGTAATGAAGCATACAGGCATGTAGCCATCCGGTGAGCCGTAACGGCCATACTCCCTTTTTTCGTTGAGGTCAATGAGCCGCTGAGGCAGATCATACTCATAATCGCCCTTCTTGTATTTCTGCACAACACCGTCGAGGGTCGTGATCCAGTTGTAATGAACCGCATCATACGGGTAGTAGTCGAGCACTTTACCGTAGGTGAGCCTCATGGTGGAGTTGGCATCAGGGTACTGCGTCTTGTCAGGCTGGTATTCCATTGCTCCGGCTATGTACAGACGCTGTCCTTTTGAGAGATCAGAACTGAATTCCTGAAGATCATTCATTAACGTCGAGCTCATCTCGCTGATTGATTTGGCAACAACAAATGCAGGATCCTTCTTAAGAACCTTCAGGCTGGGAGCCTCGAGAAATGCATCCAGTTTCTCCGGCGAGACAAAGATTGACTTTGCAAAGATATTATCAACAAAGGCGTCAATGTTGCCCTTGAACTTCGTGTCGATCAGCCTGTAGAATGATGGCCAGTACTTCGGATCAATGTCACTCCTGTAGAGCTTGAACATTGTCTTTGTGGTTTTCTGATCGGTAGGATAGTTATAATCATCGTAGAAATTTTCGGCAAATCTCTTAAGCCTTTCTGTTGTACTGTCGATTTCCTCAGTATCCCTTTTTGCAAGGGCATCTTCGAGCATGGTCATCTGGCCGGCGAAGTTTATCAGTTCGGTTGACAATGCTTCTCTGACATACTGTGAAACGTTGTACTTTTCTGCCCTTCCCTTAACGGCGTTTTCGATCAGTGAAAGTGCATCTCCGTATTTTGCCTTACGGGCCGGATCAGCATTTACCCACTTCATGTATTCAGCTTCGAAAGCAGCCTTCTTTTCTGCGGTGCGCAGGCGGGCGAGACCGGCGTTCTGGCCAATTGAGAACTTCCAGTAATTTGATGAGCCGGAGTATTTTGATGCATACTGAATATTCACCTTCGGGTCTGCCATCATATCCTTCATCCATATCTCCTGGCGTGCACCACGGATCTTGATCCTGTTGGCGTTGGTGATCTTCATTGCCTGGTCAACCTCCCACGATGTCATGTACCTTGTGGTGGTTCCGGGGTAGCCCATCACCATTGCGAAATCATTCTTCTGCAGGTTCTTTATTGAGACAGGCAGGTAGTGCTTCGGTTTGAGCGGAACATTGTCCTTAGAGTACTGAGCCGGTTTTCCGTCAGGACCCATATATACCCTGAAAACGCTGAAGTCGCAGGTATGGCGCGGCCATACCCAGTTATCAGAGTCGTGGCCATATTTGCCGATTGAGTTGGGGGGTGTTCCCACTAGCCTGACGTCGGAGAATACTTCATACACAAGCAGGAAATACTGGTTTCCGCTGTAGAATGATGATACGCGGGCGTTGTAGTGGTTTCCCTTCGTGGCTTCTGCTGTGATGGCGGCGCTCTCAGCCAGGATGGCTTCGCGGCGTGCCGCTTCGGTCATCTCTGCATTGACCTTGCCAAGTACCCTTGAGGTGACATCCTCAATGCGCACCAGGAAGGTGACTGACAGGCCGGGGTTGGGAAGCTCCTCTTCCTTTGACATGGCCCAGAAGCCGTTATTGAGATAGTCATGCTCAACGGTGCTGTGGTTCTGTATCTGACCATAACCACAGTGGTGGTTGGTGAGCAGCAGGCCGTGAGGAGAGACGATCTCAGCGGTACAGCCGCCTCCGAAGATGACGATGGCGTCTTTGATGCTTGCCTGGTTGATGCTGTAAATGTCTTCCGCTGTCAGTTTGAGTCCCATCCCGGTCATAGTGCCGATATTCAGCTTCTCGATGAGCGGCAGCAGCCACATGCCCTCATCAGCCCTGGCCTGAGAGGCTGAGAAGGTTACAAGGATAACAATGATTGCTATAAATTTTTTCATGGTTTATGGTGTTATTGATTTTTGTTTGGTTCCAAAGATATCGAAATAGGTTTCAGGGAATAATGTCTTTAACATTTTATAAGAATAGGAGTTTCCCCTGCGGGTCAGTCAGGTTGAATGAGAGACGGTGGTACGGGGTGGGGCCGAATTCAGCAATGGCTCTGCGATGCTCCGGTGTAGGATATCCTTTGTTCTTACGCCACCCGTAGCAGGGGTAGAGGGCGTCAAGCTCCTCCATATGGTGGTCACGCTCCGTCTTGGCCAGCACTGATGCAGCCGCTATTGACAGGTATGTGGCGTCACCCTTTATTATTGTCTGATGGGGGATATTTCTATATGTGTAGAACCTGTTGCCGTCTATCAGGAGCAGGAGGGGGCGGGGTTCAAGCCCGTCGATTGCCCTGTGCATGGCGGTGATGGAGGCGCGCAGTATGTTCATTTCATCTATCTCGGTGTTTGAGCATGAGGCGATGCACCATGTGATGGCAGATGACATGATTTCGGTGCGCAGCCGTTCGCGCTGGCGGGCGGTCAGTCTCTTTGAGTCATGGAGCTCTTTGTTACGGTATCTCTTGGGAAGTATTACTGCTGCGGCGTACACGGGGCCTGCCAGGCATCCCCGCCCCGCCTCGTCGCAACCGGCCTCCCGGATGCCGTTGCTGAAGAATGGTTTAAGCATCAGGCGGCTCCTCCGGTAGCTTTGATGACCGATTTCCACATCTCTTCCGCAGCCTGTTCCCAGGTGTACCTGAGTGAGTTGGCATATCCCTCGTCAGTCAGGCGGCGGCGCAGCGCGCCATCGTTGACGAGGCGTGCCATAGCCTCCGCTATGGCACCTGCGTCAGCGGGGCTGACGCAGAGCGCCGCGCCGCCGCTCACCTCGGGCAGCGACGAGCTGTCTGACAGAATGCACGGCGTGCCGCAACGCTGCGCCTCCACCACGGGTATCCCGAAACCCTCGAGCCACGGCACGAAGGTGAGCGCCTCCGCTGCCCCGTAAAGCCGGCGCAGCACATCACGCGTCACAGAACCGGTGAAGAGAATATCCCTGCCATAGGGGGAGAGCTCCAGGTGTTTGTCCATCTCACGGGTCAGGTAAAGCCTGCGCCCGGCAAGCAACAGAACATGTTCACCGCCACCGCTCTGCCTGAAAATCTCAAATGCCCTGATCACCGCCTCAACATTCTTCCTCGGAGAGAAATTGCTTACGAAGAGAAAATATGGCCTGCCACCCGTGTACTGCCTGCGTGTCTCCTCCGCCTCGCCAGGCTGTGGCGGAGAAAAAACAGCGGCAACACCGTTCGGCACGACATCTATTTTGTCAGGGCTGATCCCGTAGGTGGCAGCAATATCGCCTGCCGAGAAATGTGAGACAGTGGCAACACGTGCTCCCTTCGCCGCGAAGAGAGGGAAACGTCTGCGGTAATACCTGCACTCACCGCCGGGTATGTCTCCGGGCCGGTGCTCATGGTTGAGGTCATGTATCACCGGTATACAAGGCACTTCCGTTCTCAACGGAATCATCCCGTCAGGCGCGATGAACAGATCCGCCTTTATCCGTTTCAGTACCGGGGGAAGCAGGTATTCGTGCCATGCATGCCACAGCAGAGGATGCACTGTCCGCAGCGGAATGGTCACATATTCAACATTCCTGCCTTCAACCGGAAGAATTCCGGATGCCCTGGCATCTGCAGCCGGCGCCTGCTCATCCTGCCGGTTGCCTTCAGCCGTCGCCTGCTCATGCTGCCGGTTGCCTTCAGCCGGCAACCTGCCGTACCTCCTGTCACCGATCAGCACAAACCGGTGTTCGGGGTGGTTGCGGACCATCCCGCTGACAACCTCAAGGGTGAACCACCCGATGCCGTCACGTGGCACTGCCCTGAGCGTACGCGCATTAACCGCAATAATCATTTTCCGTTGCTGCTTGTAAAATACAAATGTGGCAATTAATTTATTAAATTGGCATTGATTCTTCTATCCACGGCAGACTGATTTGAGGCGAAAGTTCCTTATCAATATCACCTTCCTCCTGACGGTGAGCATCCTGGTCAAGGCTTTCTGGGTGCTGGGCATAGACCGCACCGTCCAGAACGTGGTTGGCGAGACCGCCTACGGAAACTATTTTTCACTCTTCAGCTTCTCGGTGCTATTCACCCTCCTGCTTGACATGGGACTCTCGGGATTCAACAACCGGGCTGTATCGGCTGATCCTGCGAGGGTAAGGATCTATTTCGGCAATGTGCTGGTAATAAGACTCTTTCTTACAGCACTATACTTCCTGGTCACCATCAGCGTTGCCTATGCCCTGGGTTACCGGGGAGAGCAGATAACAATACTGCTGGTTCTCATGCTGAACCAGGTGATGGCATCAATGATCATCTGGCTGCGGTCGAGCATAAGCGGCATGCAGTACCTCTTTATTGACAGCCTCCTTTCCGTTGCCGACAGGCTGGTAATGATTATCATCTGCTCGGTGCTCCTGTGGGGCGGAGTCACCGCCGGGGGGTTCAGGATTGAATGGTTTGTATGGGCGCAGACGGCTGCCTATTTCACGGTCATGTGCACTGCATTCATAATAGTGGTGTACAAGGGGAAGGTGGCGGCAGTGAAGCCTGATATCTCAGTTCTGAAGAGTATCATTATGACCGGGCTGCCCTATTCGGTTGTGGTTTTTGCAATGACTCTCTACTGGCGGATTGATTCGGTGATGATCGAACGGCTGCTTCCTGACGGGGCCACCCGGGCCGGTAACTATGCCCAGGCCTTCAGGCTCTTTGATGCGCTGGCAATGATTCCTGTGCTTTTCGGCGGGATACTGCTTCCCATAATGACACGCGGGCTCTCATCAGGCAGTGATATCAGGCCTCTGGCAAGGATGGCCTGCCGGATGCTCATGGTCCCGCTGGGGATAGGTGCTGTGACCCTCGCCACGTTTCCGGCAGAGATGCTTGACATGCTTTATACTTCACCGGCCGGTGATGCCGTGACCGCTTTCATGATACTGATGTTTGCCCTCGTGCCTGTAGGAGTGATATACATATACAGCACAATGCTTACTGCTTCATGGAAGCTTAAAATGCTTGGTGTAATAACCGTATCAGGCATGATCATCAGCCTTTCGCTAAACCGGATTCTCATCCCGGAGCTGGGCCCGGCAGGAGCAGCCTCTGCTGCACTGGTCACCCAGTCACTGGTTGCCGTGGCCTGCATGCTGACCGTGAGAAGGACGATGTCCGGCATTGCCGGGAACGGAAGGATTCTGCTGTTCCTGCTGATGCTTGGACTCACCTTCTTTACGGGATGGCTCCTGCGCAGAACTGGTATCCCGTGGATAGCCGCAGCAGCCCTGGAACTTGCATCGGGTATCCTCCTGGCCCTTTTGTTCAGGTTCATTGTGCCTCTCTCCGGCATAAGACTGATCACCGGGAGGTTCGGAACAGAGTGAAGAGGGTAGTGCCATGCACTTATACGAGATGGTAGCCCGTAACAATAGCAGCAGGGAGACGGCAAACACGCCGGCAGAGGAGCGGTTCCCAATCGCGCCAGACTCATCCACCGGCCTGACCGATCACCCGGTGGACTTTAAGCTCAGCGGGCTATCTCTCAATGCCTTTTTTATCTATCTTTGCGCAAAATTTCAGATGACATGATAACCAATGACCAGATACAGGACCTCGTTGAACGCCGGGATGCGTTAAGGAGGTATCTTTGATGTCGATGCCAGACTAAACGAAATCAGGGAGAAGGAAGAGATCACCCGTTCGGCCGGATTCTGGAATGACCCTAAAAAAGCAGAGGAGCTCCTGAAGGAGATATCCTCTGTAAAAAGCTGGACCACAGCCTTTGCCACAGTTGATACTGCCGTTGAGGACATGCTTGTCCTTTACGACTTCTTCAGGGAGGGTGAGGTGACTGATGAGGAGATGGGTCAGCAATACGATAAAACTCTTGCAGAAGTAGAAAAACTTGAGCTCCGCAACATGCTGCGCCGTGAGGAGGACCGCCTTGGCGCCCTTCTCAAGATCAATGCGGGCGCCGGCGGCACAGAGAGCAATGACTGGGCCCGTATGCTCATGAGGATGTACCTCATGTGGGGAGAGAAGAACGGATACAAAATAACCGAGGCATACTACCAGGCAGGCGATGAGGCCGGAATAAAGACAGTAACCCTCGAGTTCGAGGGCGAAAACGCCTACGGCTACCTCAAGAGCGAGAACGGCGTACACCGCCTGGTCCGCATATCACCCTTCAACGCCCAGGGCAAACGGCAGACGACATTCGCGTCAGTCTTCGTGGCTCCGCTGGTTGATGATGACATCGTTGTGGAGATAAACCCGTCTGACATTACCTGGGAGACCTTCCGGTCATCGGGCGCCGGCGGCCAGAACGTCAACAAGGTGGAGACCGCCGTCCGCCTCCACCATGCCCCCACAGGCATCGTCATCGAGAACCAGGAGTCGCGCTCCCAGGGACAGAACAAGGAGAATGCACTGCGCCTCCTCAGGTCACATCTGTATGAGATGGAACTCAGAAAAAAAATGGAGGAACAGGCAAAGATTGAGGGCGCAAAGAAAAAGATCGAGTGGGGTTCACAGATCAGATCATATACACTGCACCCTTTCAAGCTGGTAAAGGACCTGCGTACCGGTTGCGAGACTGGCAATGCCCAGGCTGTGCTCGACGGCGAGATAGACGAATTCATCAAGGCATACCTTATGGAGTACGGCGGAAAGGAGTGAACAGTCATGATAAAAAGCATGGTTTAATAATCTTACAACACGTTAATTTACAACCCTCAGCAACATAAATCCTGATGGATAAGAAAAAGAAGCTATTTGAACAATTCCCGCCTGTCTCCACAACGGAGTGGATGGAGAAGGTCACTGCTGATCTGAAAGGCGCGGACTTTACAAGGAGACTTGTCTGGAAAACACGTGACGGCCTTTCTGTCATGCCTTTCTACAGGGAAGAGGATCTTGACAAACTGCCTCACAGTAACCTTCTGCCCGGCGACTTTCCCTTTGTAAGAGGAGTGGAGGTCATGGGCAACAACTGGCTCATTCGCCAGGATATCACGGTGACTGATTATAAGGCTGCAAATGCCAAAGCCCTTGACATACTGATGAGAGGCATCACCTCTCTGGGCTTTGTCATTGAAGATTCTCAGTCGGTCACTCCTGATACTGTGGCAGAGTTGCTGAAGGATATTCATCCTGAGAGCATTGAGATCAACTTTTCTGTTGCCGGCGGTGCGAAGGAGCTCGTTGCCGCGCTTAAGGGATACTTAAGCTCATCCGGCGCTGCCCTGAAGCAGGTGAAGATAACCGTCCCGGCTGATCCGCTGGGCAGACTGGCTGCCAGGGGCAGGTTGTGCGTGCCCGTTGATCAGGGTCTCGATTACCTGGCAGACCTCGTCAGTGATGCGGCGGAGATACCAGGCATAAGGTGCGTGGAGCCTTCAGGAACACTCTTCAGCAACGCCGGCGCCGGTCCCGTGGCTGAACTGGCATATACACTATCTCTCGGAAACGAATATATGGCAGCGCTGACCGGCAGGGGCACTGACCCTGACACTGCAGCCAAAGCCTTCAGGTTCACATTCGGTATCGGTCCTGACTTCTTCCCGGAGATAGCCAAGCTGAGGGCAGCCAGGATGCTCTGGGCAGAGATAGTCAGTGCCTGGGGCACGAAGGAGTCCGGATCAGCCCTGATGCATATACACTCGGTCACCGGCAGGTGGAACAAGACCCTTTATGACCCGTATGTCAACATGCTGAGGACGCAGACCGAGGCTATGTCTGCTGTTCTGGGAGGCGCCGAGTCAGTAACGGTGGAACCATTCGATACGGTGTTCCGGAGCGCAAACGACTTTTCGGAGAGGATCGCCCGCAACCAGCAGCTTCTGCTGATGGAAGAGGCGCATCTCGGGAAGATTGCCGACCCCGGAGCCGGATCATATTATATAGAGGAACTGACCTCAATGATAGTCAGTGAGGCCTGGAAATTATTCCTTGAGATTGAAGAGGAAGGAGGATTCCTTGCAGCCCTTCGCAAAGGGATGATACAGCAGCGCATCAGTGAGGCTGCAGCAAAGCGCAAGGCTGACATGGCAAGAAGAAAGGAAGTTCTTCTGGGAACAAACCAGTACCCTGATTTCACGGAGGATAAGGCTCCGGAGCATGATCCCGGGAAACTCGTTACTGAACAGACGCCCTCTTCGGAGGAGGTCATGCCTGTTATTCCTGCCCGTGGCGCAGATGAGTTTGAGAAGCTGAGGCTTGCAACGGAGAAGTCCGGCCGCAGGCCGCTGGTTTTCATGCTCACCATTGGCAATCTGGCCATGCGCAGGGCAAGGGCTCAGTTCTCGGCCAACTTTTTCGCAGTGGCAGGTTATGAGGTAAGGGACAACAACGGCTTTGCAAGCGTTGCCGAAGGTGTCACTGCAGCCCTGGAGGCAAAGGCAGACATAATTGTTATCTGCAGTTCTGACGATGAGTACGCCACACTGGCGAAAGAGGCCTTCACTGCAACCGGCAGAAAGGCTCTCTTCGTGGTGGCCGGAAACCCGCCATGCATGGAAGAGCTCAGGGCCGAAGGAGTGGAGCACTTCATCAGCATCAAATCAAATGTGCTTGAGACACTGCAAATGTTCAACAGGATACTGGGAATAAACTGACGGGAGATGAGCAAAAGACCAAAATTTAATGATATTGACGTTCTGAAGGTGACCGTGCCTTCAAGAGACAAACAAAAGTGGGAGAAAGAAAACGGTATCAGCCCGCAGTGGGAGACGCCTGAGAGAATACTCCTGAAGAGCGTTTATTCCCGTGAAGATCTGAAGGGCATGGAGCACCTGCACTATGCTGCCGGTATACCACCCTATCTCCGCGGACCCTATTCGGCCATGTACGCCATGAGGCCGTGGACCATCAGGCAGTATGCCGGATTCTCCACCGCTGAAGAGTCGAACGCCTTCTACCGGAGGAACCTTGCTGCAGGCCAGAAGGGACTTTCGGTTGCCTTTGACCTTGCAACACATCGCGGATACGACTCTGATCATGAGCGCGTTGTTGGTGATGTGGGGAAAGCCGGTGTGGCAGTTGATTCGGTACAGGATATGAAAATCCTGTTTGACCAGATTCCCCTCAGGGAGATGTCGGTATCAATGACAATGAACGGAGCGGTGCTGCCCATTATGGCATTCTACATAGTGGCAGGGCTGGAGCAGGGGGCAAAGCTGAGTGAGTTGCAGGGCACCATCCAGAATGATATCCTGAAGGAGTTCATGGTCCGCAACACCTACATCTATCCGCCTGCATTCTCGATGCGGATCATTGCCGACATATTCAAATATGCCTCCGGGAACATGCCGAAGTTCAACAGCATCTCTATCTCGGGGTATCACATGCAGGAGGCGGGCGCCACGGCGGATATAGAGCTGGCCTACACCCTTGCCGACGGGCTTGAGTACCTTCGCACCGGGGTGAATGCCGGCATGAACATTGACGACTTCGCACCGCGGCTTTCATTTTTCTGGGGCAGCGGAATGAACTTCTTCATGGAGATAGCCAAGATGAGGGCTGCCCGAATGCTCTGGGCAAAGATCGTCAGCCAGTTCAACCCGAAAAATCCGAAGTCACTGGCGCTGCGCACCCATACCCAGACATCGGGATGGAGCCTTACCGAACAGGATCCGTTCAACAACGTGGGCCGCACCTGCATAGAAGCCATGGCTGCAGCGCTGGGCCATACCCAGAGCCTGCACACCAACGCCCTTGACGAGGCCATCGCCCTGCCTACCGACTTCTCGGCAAGGATAGCACGCAACACCCAGATTTACATACAGGAAGAGACCGGCATCTGCAAGGCGGTTGACCCATGGGCAGGCTCGTATTATGTTGAAACACTTACCCATGAGATAGCCCACCGGGCATGGGAACTGATAGAGGAGATTGAAAGTCTTGGTGGCATGGCAAAAGCCATCGAGTCAGGCATACCCAAGATGAGGATCGAGGAGGCAGCTGCCAGGGCACAGGCAAGGATAGATTCGGGAGCGCAGACCATAGTCGGCCTCAACAGGTACAGGCTGGACAAGGAAGATCCGCTTGAGATACTTGAGGTTGATAACAGCGCAGTGCGCGAAGCTCAGTTGAAAAGACTTGCCGAAGTGAAGGCCGGACGCAACGAAGAGGATTGCCGCAGGGCTCTCGATGCCATCACCCGTGCAGCAGAAACCGGTGAGGGCAATCTGCTTGAACTGGCCGTTGATGCTGCATCAAAGAGAGCAACACTGGGTGAAATATCATACGCATGTGAAAAAATAGCAGGGAGGTACAAGGCTGTGATTAGAACAATTTCAGGGGTTTATTCATCAGAGTACAAATCAGATTCTGATTTCGAACAGGCAAGGGCCATGGCAGCTGAGTTTGCCACCCGGGCGGGAAGACAACCCCGCATAATGGTAGCCAAGATGGGGCAGGACGGTCATGACCGCGGAGCCAAGGTGATATCAACCGGATATGCCGATATAGGATTTGACGTCGACATCGGACCACTCTTCCAGACCCCGTCAGAAGCTGCACGACAGGCAGTTGAGAACGATGTACACCTGCTCGGGGTCTCAAGCCTTGCCGCAGGTCACAAGACTCTTATTCCGCAGGTCATCAGCGAGCTTAAGAAACTTGGGCGGGAGGATATCCTTGTGATTGCCGGTGGCGTCATTCCGCCGCAGGACTACCAGTTCCTTTATGATGCCGGTGTGGCAGCAATCTTTGGTCCCGGAACATCAGTGGCCAAAACGGCAAAAGAGATATTAACCTTGTTGTTGCAAACGGTATGATGAGAACAGCTTTCGCCTTGCTGTCATTGGTGGCCATCGCTCTCCTTGCCGGCTGCAGCGCCGGCCGGAAGAACGTGGCAGTGGCCGGGGAACCCTCTGCTACAGTAGCCGCAGAACAACAGCAGCCCGAGGCACAGGTTCCGGATGTTGCCCCCTTCGGCAATGCTGCCCTTGCAGGGAAACCGGAAGGTGATGAGGGAGCTGCACATGTATGGGATTTCCGCGATGCCACCACATGGCTGCTGGGAGAATTCTTACCCGGGATGCTGAACAATCCTCCGCATTCAGAATGGTATCATGAAGGCTACGCCGGTTACCAGCCTGACCAGGAAGTAATGGCGGAATTAATGGAAATCGAAAAGGATGACCTGACAATCACAATCGTAATAGGAACATGGTGCCCCGATAGCAGGAGAGAGGTTCCGCGCTTTATGAAAATTGCTGACCTGTGGGGATTTCCGCATGACAGAATCAAATTCATTGGGGTTGACATAAACAAGGTGGCACCACTTGAAGATTACTTTCAGCTGGCTATTGAAAGAGTACCGACATTTATTTTTTATAAAAAAAATATTGAAAAGGGACGCATCATTGAAGTTCCTGAGACGTCTTTAGAACAGGATACAAGAAATATCCTCAAAGGAAATTAGGAACAATTAATACATGAACCAATGGAAGAAGAAAAATCCGCCGGACAGTCGTCAGGAACAGGAATGGGTGTTGGCGCCCTTGTAACCGCCATAATAGCTTTCCTGCTGGCAGTTATTCCATGCGTAGGCCTGGTTGCTGTAATCCCGGCAGTGATAGCCATTGTCCTTGCCATAATAGGGCTCTCAAGACCCCAGGTTAACCAGGGGATGCTCGTTGGCGGACTTGTAGTAGGCATTATCGCCCTGATGATATCAGCCTCACAGATCTTTGTCCTCGGCAAGATTGCAGAAAAATCGGGCAGCTGGGCAACGAATATCGAGAAGGTTATAAGGAATGTTGCCGATGACATCGAGGATGAGTTCGGTGACCAGGAGGTGACAATCAAGATCAACAAGGATGATGAAACTGTGGAGATAAAGTCTTCCGGAAAGAGGGGTGATCTTGAGGAGAGGCTGGAGGAGCTTGAAGGGTCTGTTGACACCCTGAAGAGCCGCTCTGACACCACAAAGGGAGAGTGGTGAGGCCAAACCGGGCTGCAAGGCCGTATCTGATACTTAATCTTATACTTGCCGGAGTAATCCTGTTGATCATGGGTTACTCCCTTTTTTATTCGCCTGAGGAGGATGAGTACCCGGTCCCATGCATTCATGAGAAACTGACCGGTGAGCCATGCCCCTCATGCGGTCTGTCGCATGCATTTTCACTTATCGTCCGCGGCAGGGTTGATGAGGCGCTGGAGTGGAACAGTCAGTCGCTCAGGGTGTTCATCTTTTTTGCACTTCAGCTTGTGATGCGTTCCGGTCTTGCAGTGACGGCCATGTGGGTGAAGCGGAATCTCAGGGTGGTTGCCGTTACTGATGCTGTCATATCCGGCGTGATGACCCTGGCTGCCTTTTGGCCGTTTATCAGGATGCTGTGGATCAGCCTGTTCTGAGATATGAGGAATATCACTCACCCGTCAGAACCCGCTCACCCGTCAGAACTTCTCTCGCTCACCAGAACCTCTCCCGCCCGGCAGTACCCCACTCACTCAGCATCATCTCCCTCACACAGAAGTGAGTTGATAGCATCATAGACAAGGTGGCTCTCAAAGCCTTTCCCCAGTGCATATCTGAGAAGCTTTCCCTTGAGATCAAGCCTGTTTTTTGCCTTTATCCTCCTGCGCTGATCGCTCAGGATTTTTTGCAGCAATTGCAGGTATTCATCTTCATCAATTGCTTCCATCCCTGATGCTATGGCTTCCGGGTTGATCTTTTTCTGTTTGAGTGCCATGCTGATCTTTACGCGCCCCCACAGGCTGTGCCTGAAATGGTCAAGCACGAATGCCCTGCTGTAGCGTTGTTCATCAATGAACTTTTCCTTTATCAGCCTCCCGATGATACGGGTGCGTGTTTCAGCGCTGTCAGCACCCCAGCGTTCAAGCAGCGCCTCGATATCACTGATACAGTATTCCCTTGCCGAGCAGGCTCTCATTGCCCTTTGCAGCAACTCATCCATCTCTTTCTTTTCAGCCATATTTCTCAGCTTTGATAAATCTCTCTTTTCCCCTTATATCCCTTATAATCCGCACCTCACTGTAGCTTTTCGGTGACAGCAGTGCAGCGGTCTCTCCTGCAAGATTCTCATTCACCTCAAGCCACAGGGTTCCTCCGGGCAGGAGACGTGTTTCAGCCACGGCTGCCATGGCCCGGTAGTAAAGCAACGGATTGTCATCAGGCACAAACAGGGCTTCATGGGGCTCATGATCAAGCACGTTGCGGTGCATCATCGCCTTCTCGCGCATGGTGATATATGGCGGATTGCTGACGATGATACTGCTCAGGGGTATCTGCAGGGGGTCATCATTCAGGATGTCAGATTTTATCAGTGTCACGGCTGCTCCGTTGCTGCTAATGTTTCGCCGTGCCATCTCCAGTGCTGCGCCTGACAGCTCTGTTGCCGCAACAGTTGCACGGGGGAATGCCATGGCCATGGCAATTGCCATGCACCCTGATCCTGTGCAGATGTCGGTGACGGTGCCGGTGAAGCCGCTGTTTTCACTTATGATCATCATGGTCATCTCCTCTGTCTCGGGTCTTGGTATGAGAACACCCGGCGCCACCTCAATCCTGTGTCCGCAAAACTCCGTATAACCAAGGATATACTGCAGCGGTTCGCCGGCTGCGGCGCGTGCCACGGCATTCTCTATACGGGCGGCGGCACCAGCCTCCGGGACACGCTCTCCAAAAGCCATCTGCGCCGCCCTGCCCATCCCGGTATACTCACCTATGATGGCTGACGCCAGCGCCGCAGCCTCCTCCGCAGGCCATCCCGCCTTAAGCAATTCAGTGATACGACCACGGATTTCGCTTATTGTTTGTACCTTTCCGTCCATGATTCAAAGATAGGAAATTGAGCTCATGCCCCGACCTGATGACCTGATATGGATGAGACGCGCCCTGCAGCTGGCAGCAATGGCTGAGGGATGCACCTCACCCAACCCCATGGTGGGCGCGGTGGTAGTGCATAACGGCGTCATTATCGGAGAAGGGTATCATCTGAAAGCTGGCACCCCCCATGCGGAGGTGCATGCCATCAATGCCGTCAGCGATCGCACTCTGCTGCCATCCTCAACCATTTATGTCACCCTCGAGCCATGCTCACACCAGGGACGCACTCCCCCATGCAGTGACCTGATAGTCAGCAGCGGCATACGCCGGGTGGTTATCGGCGCCGCAGACACCAACCCGCTGGTGGCAGGCAGGGGGATTGCCCGCCTGAGGCAGGCAGGAGTGGAGGTGATAACCGGTGTGGCGGAGGAGGAGTGCCGCCGTCTCAACAGGCGCTTCTTCACCTGGCATGAAAAAAAGAGGCCATACGTGATACTCAAGTGGGCCCGCAGTGCAGACGGTTTCATCGACCGATGCAGGAAGGAATCTGACCCGCCAGGGCCAACCTGGATCACAGGGATGGCAGAGCGCGTTCTCGTCCACCGCTGGCGCGCCATGGAAGATGCCATTCTCGCTGGCGGAGGAACCATACGTGCTGACAATCCATCGCTGACCGTCAGGTACTGGAGCGGCCGGAATCCGGTACGTATCATCGTCAGCCGCAGCGGAAACCTTGATCCTGATTCGTCACTCTTTGACGGGAGAGCTGAGACGGTTCTCTATACCTGCAACGGACAGGCGCAATTCCGTAACACCAGAACCGTCACACTGACGGGCGCTGAACCGTTTATCGGCGAGGTGCTGGCAAATCTGTGGCAGGAGGGCATACAGTCACTCTTTGTTGAAGGCGGAGCATACATCATAGGCAGTTTCATTGAATCGGGGCAGTGGGATGAAGCACGGCGATTCACCGGCACTGCAAGCTTCGGTGACGGGGTGCCCGATCCGTTCCCCGGATTCACTCCCGGGGAAACAGTGCTTTTTGACAAAAGTATTCTGGAATTCGCGTATCATTTTTAGGAGAATTCCGTATAATTAATGTTAATAACTGCTTTTATACTTAGTAAATATTAATTCGTATTTTTGAGACCCGACCGGGAAAGGACCTAAAGTTATGCAGCAAGCATTCATTGTTCATGTTACAGAAGCCGTTACCGGAAACAACCGGCAGAAATCCGGTTTCGGCATGATAACCAGCCTGAAGGATGAAGACGAACCATTCTTCTTTGTAAATAAATAATCTGATGCGAGGACGAGGCAGAAACTCCGGCAGATCTATTATTATCCTGGCATTACTGCTTCTGTCTCATGTTATACTTATTCCGCGGCTATCCGGTCAGACATTCTATTTTGAACAGTATGGCTCCAAGGAGGGGCTGAGCGCCTCCAAGGTTTATACAATCATACAGGATGCCAACGAATTCATCTGGCTTGGTACCGGTAGCGGCCTCACCCGCTTTGATGGCCTGCACTTTGAAAACTTCTCCACTTCTGACAGCCTTGCTCCCGGAGGTGTAAAAAGCATCTGCGAGGACAGTCGCGGCAGACTCTGGCTGGGGCATATCGGAGGGGGTGTCTCAATAATAGAGGACAACATAATCAGACGAGTCTGCTTTTCCCCTTCCATTTTCATCGGGGTTGATTCTGCCCGTATCAGAGACCCGCTGAAGCCCATAAACAGCCTGACGGGAGATATTACCGGAATCACTGAATATGGTGGTTCAATCTGGGTCTCAACCTCCCGCAGCGGAGCGTTGAAGCTTGACATGCCCGGGCATGGTGTCAGGGTGATGACCGGCCAGCAGTACACCGGCCGCCAGGGACTCAGCAATGATGCCTTCGGCCTTTATGCCGATCACCGCGAAAACCTCTACTGCATCACCGACGTGGGCATCAGGAAGTATGACCATGCAAGTGACAGGTTCATTCCTTTCCATCCGGAAGGACTTACACGCTACTTCCTGACAACAACCATCTTCGAGGACTCCCGCGGCAACATGTGGTTCGGCACCTTCAACGGCGGGCTTTACAGGCAGGACAGTGAGACGGGCAAGATGGGACTGTTTGATACCCGCAACGGCCTCTGGGGCAACTTTGTCTCATACATCCTTGAAGACTACCGCGGCAATATCTGGGTAGCCTCAATGGAAGACTGGGAGAGCAGGGGAGGGATAACGGTATTTTCGCCGGAGGGAACAGTTGTCTACAACAACAGCAACGGTCTGCAGGCACAGCATATCCTCTGCATGATTGAGGACAAGGAGAAGAATATCCTGATAGCTGACCGCGATGCCGGCCTTTTCATTTACAAGGGTGATCACTTCGCCTCGTTCATGGCGCCGCGGTTCATGCCGTCAAATGATGTCTTCACCCTCGCCCAGGATCATACAGGCAGATACTGGTTCGGCACCGGCAGTGGCCTCTCGCTCTACAACCCCGCCCTTAAAGAGGATGACCGTGTCAGGCTCAGGGGATTCCCGCCGTCGCTTGAGGAGACACAGATAAGCATCATCAGGCCTGACAAGGAGGGGAACGTATGGATTGCCACGGCAGGCGACGAAGTCTACCGCTATGACACTGATGATAAGAATTTCCGGTATGACCTTGACCTTAACGCCAGCCTCCGCCCGCTGAGAATCACTGCCATGACCACTGACCAGAGAAACAACCTCTGGATCGGCACTGACGGGGCACTTATCATGTGGGATCCGCAGCTCAAGAAGAGTACGAAATATACCCGGAGCGACGGCCTGACGGGAAACAATATCACAGCCCTCTTCTGTGACAGCCGGGGCTCACTCTGGATAGGCACGGAGGAACAAAAAGGCCTTGCCAGGCTCAACCCCGGGAACGGCACTTTCATCACCCTGACCTTCAGATCAGATGTGCATCCGACAGCCATCACCGAGACTCCTGACGGAATGATCTGGGTGGGGACAATTGACGGACTCTACGGCCTGAGCAATGACACGGTGAAAAAGAAACTCACCGAGGCTGAAGGGCTGCTGATGAATTCAATCAACCTTCTTCAGCCTGACAGGTCCGGCAACCTTTTTATCGGCACCAACCTGGGGCTGAACAGGTATGACAGCAATACCGGCCGGATATCATCATTCACCGAAAAGAGCGGATTCACCGGAATTGAGACAAGGCCCAATGCTTCATTTGCCGATGACATGGGCGATCTCTGGTTTGGCACTTCCAACGGGGCCATGAGGCTCTCTCCCTCCATGTTACCTCCGGTGGTGACAGAACCGGCAACACATATATGGAGAACCCTGGTCAACTATGAGGTCTATCCCATGCATGACGGAATAAGGCTCCTCCACACCCAGAACAGGATAATTTTTGACTTCCTGAGCATCTGCCTTGTTAATCCCGGCGCCGTGAGATACCAGTTCATGCTTGAGGGCGCTGACAAGGAGTGGATCACCACTGACCAGAACAGGGCGGTCTACTCGTCACTCAGACCCGGCAAGTATATCTTCCTGGTGAAAGCTTCAAACAATTACGGTTTCTGGAACGAGGTGCCGGCAAAACTGTCATTCTCCATCAGGGGGCCGGTATATCTGACATCCTGGTTCATCATACTCTGCATAGCCGTGGCAGTGGCTGGTGTATATCTCTATATAAGCCTCCGCGAGAGAAAACTGCGCCGGGAGAAGGAGCATCTTGAGCAGAAGGTTAAGGAGCGCACTGCCGAGGTTGTCAGCAAGAGTCATGAGCTGGAGGAGAAGAACAGGGACACCACCGCCAGCATCAGGTATGCAGAGAGGATACAGGCAGCCATGCTGCCCCCGGAGAATTACTTCAATGACACCTTCGTGCTGTTCATGCCGAGAGACATTGTCAGCGGCGACTTTTACTGGATGTATGACACCGGCTACAAGCAGTATATTGCTGCTGTTGACTGTACCGGTCACGGCGTTCCCGGCGCCTTCATGTCAATAATAGGCCACAACTCCCTCAACAAGATTGTCAGGGAGAGTGGTATTGAAAAACCCTCTGACATACTTGACCACCTGAACATCGAGGTGGTGCATGCCCTGCTGCAGCGCAGCGAAAAGGCTGTCAGGGACGGGATGGATATCTCGGTTATCTCATATGATATTCTCGAGCATACCGTTGAGTATGCCGGGGCGTACCAGCCCCTCTATCACGTCCGTGACGGCAAGGTTACGGTATACAGGGGTGACCGCTTCCCGATAGGAATGATCGACGGCCAGGCCAGGAAGAGTTTTACCAACAACCTGGTGGACGTAAAGTCCGGAGACATGCTCTATATCTTCACAGACGGCTTTGCCGACCAGTTTGGCGGGGAGCACGAGAAAAAGTTCAAGACCCTGAAAATCAGGTCGCTGCTCTCTGAAATCTATATGTTTTCCGTTGAGGAGCAGAAGCGCCGTCTTGAAAAAGCCATCAGGGAGTGGATGGGTGAACTGGCACAAGTGGATGATATCCTGTTTATAGGTACCAGGGTACCTTAAATCCGGGTCAGCCCTGCAGACATATCTGATGGCTCATGTTTCCGGGTCAGCCCTGCAGACATATCTGATGATTCAGGTTCAGATCCTGGCAATCGTCTTCGGGTCTGCATACCACCCGGTGTAATTGACAATAGCCGGCACAACCTCTTCGGCAGTGGTGACTATCTGCCAGATATCCTTGTGTTCCAGCCTCATGAAGTGGCCTCTGACCATGTGGTCAAAAAACTCGATGAGGTGGTCATAGAAGCCGTTGACATTAATGATTATAACAGGTTTATTGAACTGGCCGAGCTGCTTCAGTGTTATCACCTCGGTGAGTTCTTCAAGTGTGCCCACGCCTCCCGGAAGCGCCACGGCAGCATCGGACATGGCAAAGATGGTCTTCTTCCTCTCTGACATGTCAGGGGTTACAATCATATCACTGACGCCGCTGTGCCCCCATCCTTCATCCATCATAAAACCCGGGATGACGCCGGTGATGGAACCGCCATTAGCCATGAGCGAATCGGCAAATATTCCCATCAACCCTATGCCGCCACCACCGAACACGGCATGTACCCGGTGCCTGGCGAATGCCATGCCCAGTTCTTTGGCAGCCTTCATGTAGGCAGCGTCAATCCGGCTGCTGGAGGCTGCAAATACACATACCTTCATTCTGGTATCAGAGCAGGGGAGTGAGTTTGGCCTCGAAGGCTGAGCGGGCAGCTGCGCCCACCTGCTTGTCAACCACCTCGCCGTTCTTGAAATAAAGCACTGTCGGGATATTCCTGATCGTAAAGCGGCGGGCAATTCCCGGTGAACTTTCGATATCACATTTAACGACCAGGGCCCTTTCCCTGTAAGCATCTGCCAACTGTTCGATGTATGGCGCTATCATTCTGCAGGGTCCGCACCATTCAGCCCAGAAATCGACAATAACCGGTTTGTCTGACTTCAATACAACCTCATCAAAATTGCTGTCGTCAACTTGTTGTGTCATAATATTATACGTTTCTTAAATTGCTTTTTTTGCGTTCCAAAGATACCTAATTTACTTTAAACCCCAGTTCAGGATTATCTTCAATCCATCCGATAAGTTCATCGGTGATTCCTGCCTTTATGCTTCGCGAGAAGAGCGGGATGGTAATCCGCTCGTCATGGTCAATCAGCAGGAATTTCAGGGATTTGTTTCCCGGGTTTTCCAAGATGACTGACTTCAGGTTTTTAATGAATTCGGGATTAACCAGTTCCGGTTTCAGTTTTATTGTAAGAGAGGTTATCAGGTCTTCCCTGACTGCTGTCAGAAGGTGTATCTCCTTTATCCTGAATTCGAGCTCCTCTGGTTTGTAATGTCTTCCCTGCACCCTTCCTTTGACAAGGAGCTGGTAGTCATTCCTGAAGTAGTTGCTGAAGGCAACATAATCCTTGTCGAACAGCAGGAAGGAGAATGAGTCGGTATAATCCTGAAGTGTGAACCCACCGAAGGGTTTTCCGTTTTTGGTCACTCCGCTTCGGGTATCGCTGACAATTCCTGCAACGCAGACGTCACGGTTTGCGAACTCGCTCAGGTTCTGAAGGTCTGCCAGGCTTGCATTGCAGAATGTATTGATTTCCAGCTTAAAGTCGTCAAGAGGGTGTGATGAGAGGTAGATACCGATAACCTCCTTCTCCTTGTTCAGTTTTTCAAGCTTAGACCAGTCGGGGCATGGTGCCGGTTCGGGGCGCACAAGGTCAAATCCTCCGGTATCACCGAAGAGAGACTGTTGAGTGCTGTTTCTGATGTTCTTGACGTTGTTGCCGTAGCGGATGAGGCTTTCGAGGAAGCTTGAGCCCTTGCCGTCTGCGGCGAAGTACCGTGCTCTGGTCATATCCGGCAGCCCGTCGAGGGCGCCTGATACCACCAGGGCTTCAAGCATTTTCTTGTTGACGGTATTCAGGTTCACCCTTTCTGCAAGATCATATATGTCTTTGTATGGCCCGTTCTTTTCCCGTTCCTCTATCAGGTGAAGCACTGCATTCTCACCCATTCCCTTGATGGCGCCCAGCCCGAACCTGATGTTGCCTTTACTGTTGACGGTAAACTGCAGGAGGCTTTCGTTGACGTCAGGCCCCAGCACTTCTATTCCCATGCGCCTGGTCTCCTCCATCATGACGGTGATCTTCTTTATGTCATTGATGTTCCGGCTCAGTACTGCCGCCATGAACTCAGCCGGGTAGTTTGCCTTGAGGTATCCTGTCTGGTAGGCTATCAGCGCATAACAGGTGGAGTGTGACTTGTTGAAGGCATATTGGGCGAATGACTCCCAGTCAGACCATATTCTGTTTATCGTGTTCTGGTCATAGCCGTTCGCCTGGCAACCCTTGATGAACTGCTCCTTCAGCATGTTCATGATGTCGAGTTTTTTCTTGCTTATTGCTTTGCGCAGCGAGTCGGCCTCGCCTTTGGTAAAGCCGCCAAGTTCCTGTGAGAGAAGCATCACCTGCTCCTGGAAGACAGTGATGCCGTAGGTCTCCTTCAGATACTTCTCCATTGCCGGCACCACGTACGAGATCTTCTCTTGACCGTGTTTACGTCTGATGAACTGAGGTATGTAATCCATCGGGCCGGGGCGGTAGAGAGCGTTCATGGCGATGAGATCGCCAAACTGGTTTGGTTTCAGCTCGCGGAGATAGCGTTTCATGCCGACAGATTCAAACTGAAACACACCTGTTGTCTCGCCGTTGCTAAAGAGTTCATAGGTAGCCCGGTCGTCAAGTTCCAGGGTCTGAAGATCAATGGTTATGCCCTTTGATTTTTTTATATTTTCAACGGCATCCTTCATTATCGAAAGTGTTTTCAGCCCCAGAAAGTCCATTTTCAGCAGGCCGACAGGCTCAACATGATTGCCCTCATACTGGGTCACATAGAGGTCTGTATCCTTTGCCGTGCAGATGGGTATATGTTCAGACAGGCTATTCTTGCCAATGATTATACCGCAGGCGTGCACGCCGGTCTGCCTGATGCTTCCCTCGAGCACCCCGGCATATTTCAGTGTCTGTGCCACCAGCGGATCCTTTGAATCCTTCTCTTTAAGGAGTTCAGGCACCTCTTCGTAGGCTGCCTTCAGTGTTACCCCGGGCTTGTCGGGCACCATCTTTGTCAGTCTTATTGCTTCCGGCAGTGGCAGTTTCTGAACCCGTGCAACATCCCTGATAGCCATCTTTGCGGCCATGGTGCCGAATGTGATTATATGTGCCACACGGTCATGACCATATTTTTCAACCACGTACCTGAGCACCTTTTCACGTCCGTCTTCGTCGAAGTCGATGTCTATGTCAGGCATTGAGATGCGGTCAGGGTTTAGAAATCTCTCGAAGAGGAGGTTGTATTTTATCGGGTCAATGTCTGTAATCCGGAGGGAATATGCTACAGCGCTTCCTGCGGCGGAGCCTCTGCCCGGCCCCACCCATACGCCCATCTCGCGGGCAGCCCTCAGAAAATCCTGCACAATCAGGAAGTATCCGGGGAACTTCATATTTTTTATTACCGAGAGCTCAAAGTCAAGACGTTTCTCTATTTCGGGTGTGATAGTCTCCCACCGCTCTGCTGCACCTTTCATTGTCAGGTGCCTGAGATACTCGTCCTTGTCGGCAAATTCCGCCGGTATGGTGAATTCCGGCATTATGGGCTCGCTGTTGAGATCATAATATTCAACCTTGTCAGCCAGTTCCACAGTGTTGCTGACCGCCTCTGGCATATCGGCAAAGATGCTGAGCATCTCTTCTGCGCTCTTCAGATACTCCTGTTTGGTATATCGAAGCCTTTTCGGGTCATCGAGGTCCTTGCCTGTATTGAGGCAGATGAGACGGTCATGGGCCTCGGCGTCATCCTTCATTATGAAGTGGACGTCATTCGAAGCAATTATTTTAATATTATGTTTTGCAGCAAGTTCACGGTATGCAGCTATCACCCTTTGCTGCTGCGGAAAGACGGTGACGTCTGCTGTCGGGTCAGTTGTTTCATGGCGCTGCACTTCAAGATAGTAATCGTCGCCGAAAATCTCCCTGTATGAAAGGATGGCTTCCTCTGCCTCCCGCATGTTTCCTGCCAGTATCTCCTGGGCTGCCTCACCGGCTATGCAGGCTGAGGAGGCTATCAGCCCCTCCCGGTGTTTGAGGAGAAGCTCCTTGTCAATACGGGGCTTGTAATAGAAGCCTCTTATCCAGGCTTCGGAGACCAGCCTGACCAGGTTCTGGTAGCCGGTTTTGTTTTTTGCCAGTAATATGAGGTGGTCACCGGAGCGGTCCTCTACCGATGTTTTGTCTTCAAGGCTTGTCCGGGCCACATAGATCTCACATCCTATAATAGGCTTTATTGATTCTTCGGTAGCGGCATCATGAAACCCTTTCACACCGAACATGTTACCGTGGTCAGTGATGGCAATGGCCGTCATTCCCAGTTCCCTGGCCCTGCTGACCAGAGGTTTTACTGCTGCTGCCCCGTCAAGAATGGAGTATTGTGTATGTACGTGTAAATGAACAAATGATGACATAAAAGTGCTAAACGGGTTTTTCTCCTCACCAGATTACAAATCTAAGGAAAAATAGAGATTGTTTATGTCCAACTTATTTCATGCAAATATTTTTTCTTATATTTACCTGCTTTATTTGAAACTACATTTTGTTTAGTATTAACCTAATCTAAGAGTTATGAAAAGACTACTTTCAGTATTTTTCTTGCTTTGTGGATTACTGCTGACTTCTGCTGCCCAGCAGAAGACAGTTACCGGAATGGTTACTTCCTCTGAGGACAACCTCGGGATACCAGGAGTAACCGTTTTGATTAAAGGAACCACAATTGGAGTAGTTACCGACGTAGACGGAAACTACTCAATTCAGGCCTCACCGGGCCAAATTCTTGTTTTCAGGTTTACCGGTCAGAAAACGCAGGAGGTCACTGTAGGTGCTGCCAATACAATTGATATTGTAATGCAGCCTGACCTTCTTAACCTCGAAGAGGTTGTTGTTGTGGCATACGGTGTTCAGAAGCGTGAAGCCAGCACGGGATCGGTAGGCGAAGTAAAGAGTTCGGAGATTCAGAACGTTCCTGAGACAAGTATTGAGAAAATGCTTTCCGGAAAGGTGGCTGGTGTTCAGGTAACTGCATCATCAGGGCAGCCTGGTGCAAATACCCAGATTCGAATCCGTGGTATCAGCTCAATCAATGCAGGCTCGGAACCCCTGTACGTTATTGATGGTATTCCCGTGATGTCAGGTGACCAGAGTTTCTTTACAAACACAGGTAATGCACTTGCTTCACTCAACCCGAATGATGTTGAGTCAATGACGATCCTCAAGGATGCCGCTGCCTCAAGTATCTACGGTTCAAGGGCAGCCAACGGTGTAATTCTTATTACTACCAAGTCAGGTAAAGCCGGTGCTGCAAAGATGAATTTCCGTGCATCATATGGTGTTGAGCAGATTGCCAATGACAATGGTTACAGGCCACTCACGGCAGAAGAATACCTTACCTTCCAGAGGACGGCTGTGATAAATGCAGGTGGTAACCCTGATGATCCGTCAAACTCGAAATACTATTTCCCGAATTCTCTTCTTGACGGACCTATTACTGACTGGATGAAAGAGCTCACCCGTACAGGCAGCATCTATTCTGCAGAGCTGAGTGCACAGGGTGGCAGCGACAGGACCCAGCACTTCTTCTCAGGTTTGTATGACAAGCACGAGGGTATTGTATACGGTTCTGACTTCACCAAGTTTTCCATACGTTCAAACGTTGACCATCAGCTGAACAAGAAACTGAAGCTGGGTGTCCGTTTCAACGGAGCATATTCAGTTGCAAACGACGTTCCCATGCAGTCAATGTACTACGTGAACCCGCTGTTTGCCATGATGATGATCAAGCCATTCACTCCGATCAGGAATGATGACGGTACATATAACCTGATTATTCCGGAGAATGCCAATGCCAACCCGCGTGCCACTGCCGAGTATGACCCGCAGTGGGAAAAGCAGTACAGGCTCAACACAAACGGATTCCTTGAGTATCAGATTATAAAGGGTCTTACAGCAAAGACAGCCAACAGTATTGAATTAACTGACGGTGAAGGTGTAAGATACTGGAGCCCTGAGGCCAACTATGGTGAGACACTGGGTTACCTTCAGACCTCAAGAACCAAGTATGTACTGCTTACAACCTCAAACACCCTTAACTTCGACAAGGAGTTTGGCTCGCATAACCTCTCAATTGTAGGCGGTCAGGAAGCTTCAAAATTTGACTATAACGAGTACTATATCGTATCTCCCAACGTAGACCCGAATATTCCGTTCCCAAACACGGCCACCTCGGATGACGATGATGCGGATTATTATGAGACAGCATACACCATAATGTCATTCTTTGGTGTTGCCCGCTATAATTACGACAATAAGTATTATCTGCAGGCAAGCCTCAGGACAGACGGTTCGTCACGTTTCGGATCAAAGAACCGCTGGGGTACCTTCTGGTCAGTGGGTGCATCATGGAACATTCATAAGGAGCACTTCATGGACAATGTAGAGTTCATCAACATGCTTAAGCTTCGCGGAAGCTATGGTATCAGCGGTAACTTCAACATTGGCAACTATGCCCAGTATGGTCTTTACGGTGCAGGGCAGTACAACGGAAACTCTGTTATGGTTCCCACCCAGCCATCAAATCCTGATATTGGATGGGAAAACAATACCGGTTATAACGCAGGTCTTGACTTTGCATTATTTGACCGCATCACCGGTTCATTTGATGTGTACTCACGCAAGACCCTGGATATGCTTCTTGCCTATCCCCTGTCACGTACATCCGGTTTCAGCTCCATAACAACCAACATCGGGTCAATCAAGAACGAAGGTATTGAGTTTATGTTGGACGGGACGCTGATCACAGGCAATAACTTTGAATGGTCTGCCGGTTTCAATGTTGCCCATAATAACAGTACAATTCTTGACCTTGGCAAGGATGAGCAGTTCATCCCTGGCAATAACCGCCTTGTACATAAGGTAGGTGAACACCTGTACAGCTTCTACCTGTATGACTATGCCGGTGTTAACCCGGCCAACGGTGACGCCATGTGGTATAATGAGAATGGTGAACTCACCAACAACTATGCTCAGGCCAGAAGAATCATAGCCGGGACACCTGAACCCAAGCTGACCGGTGGTATTAATACCAAGCTGGCAGCCTATGGCGTAACACTTGACGTCAACCTTGAATATAAGTGGGGCAATCTTGTATCCATTGAGGAGAACCGTTATGCCAACTCTGACGGATACAGCTGGCCCAATACCGGTGCAAATACCCAGCTCGATTACTGGACTACACCCGGCCAGATTGCAAGAAACCCGAAACCGATAGCCAACAACACTACCAGTTCAAACGGCTACCGCAGCACAAGATGGTTATATGACGGCTCATACCTGAGGCTGAAGAATATCACCCTCTCATACAACCTGCCCAGGGCAGTTGTTAACAAGATGAAAATGCAGAACCTGAGGGTCTATGCTAGCGCAGTGAACCTGTACACCTTCCATAACGTTGACTTCTGGGATCCGGAAAGAGGCGTTGACGGATGCGGTTTCGGTATATATCCGATGTCCAAGAAGATCATAGGTGGCATTGAGGTATCATTCTAACAAATAAATCGATGACGCTATGAAAACAAAACACTTAATACTTTTAATGGTAACCTTTGCAGTACTTTTCACTGCTTGTGAGGATTTCCTTGTCAAGGAGCCCCGGTTATCCCAGTCAAACGAGCTTACACTTTCCACCTATAAGGGCCTTGATAATGCCACTGGTGGTGTATATTCCCAACTGTGTGGTTATGCATGGTACGGATCACAGTTTGTGATCACAGCTGACATGAAGGGTGGTAATGCCAAAAGGGGTTCTGTAATATCAGGACGGTATACTGATGAGTATCTGTGGAACAACACTCCTGCATCAACATCAGGGCTTTGGGCAACAGCTTATTCTACAATTGCAAAGGCCAATAACGTGTTGGAAGTAATTGACGGCGGTTTCACCGAGACCGGCGTTGAAGAGGCTCAACTGAACGTGCTTAGGGGCGAGTGCCTCTTCATGAGAGGTCTTGCTTACTTTGACCTTGCACGCATGTATTGCCAGCCATATTCGGCAGGAACCACGAACCTGGGTGTTCCGGTTGTGCTTGTAACGGAAAACGGTTATCCCGCCCGTAATACGGTTGGTGAAACTTATGACAGGGTTGTAGCTGACCTTAAGGATGCTATCGCTCTCCTGCCGGTTACCAACAAGAGAGGAGATGATGCTGCATACGCAACCAAGGTGGCTGCTCAGGCGCTTCTTGCCAAGGTTTACCTCTATATGGAGAACTGGGCGGAAGCTGCATCATATGCCACCACGGTAATTGGTACTGCAGGGCTTTCACTCTTCACCGCCGATGACTACACCACATGGGATAATAAGGGTTACTGGGGCAGTGGTGGCCCGGGTAAAGAAATTATCTTCCAGGTTGACGGCTCAGAAGGCAACTCCTCACATCCCTGGTGGGATGCAATATCCTATATGATGGATCCGGGCGGCTACGGCGACTGTGCTGCATCACTCGATGTACTCAACCTTTACGAAGCCGGTGATGTGCGTGCTGACCTGTTCCTCCAGCCGGATGATTATCCTGGCGAATACTGGAGCCTGAAATATCCGGGACGTCTTGGAAGAACACCCCACCGTGAGTTCAATGTGCCAGTTCTCCGTCTGGCAGAAATGTACCTTATCCGTGCTGAGGCTATCCTTAACGGAGCTTCAGTAGCAGGAGCAACCGCACTGGACGACTATAACGCAATCCGTACAAATCGCGGACTGGCAGCCGCAGGTGCTGTCACCCTGAGTGATATCTACGCTGAAAGAAGAAGAGAACTGTGCTTCGAAGGCAATGAATTGTTCGATCTTGCACGCACACAGCGCTCCCTTGTCAGGAATGATTATACCGGGCTTTCAAACAAGGATATCCCATTCACCGCAGGCGGAACAGCTCTTGTCAATTATAAATGGGCTATGCCTATTCCTCAGGCGGAGATTGACGCTAATGTCAACTGCGAACAGAATCCGGGTTATTAACATTAAACTCGTAAATTATGAAAAAGATAATTTCCAACTTACTCATTCTCACAGTTGTCATGTTAATGACGACCTCGTGCGATGATAAATATCCTTTAATTTTTGATGATTCAAGCACCATCGTTGGAATGAGCCAGGCCACTCTTTCAGTCAAGGAAGATGCAACAGGTTCATTCACAATCTACCTTGGCGCTGCTCAAGGAACAGAGGCTACAGATGTCACTCTTTCTGTCTCTGTTGAAGGAATAGGCAAACCGGCAGTGGAGGGAACAGACTTCACCCTTTCAACAAAGAATCTGAATCTGCCTGTAGGCCTTGCATCGGTAACGGTTACCCCGATCGATAATGACATTTTTACCGGCAACAAGCAGTTTAGAGTCTCTATTGCCTCCAACAGTAAAAACTATCCGGTAGCGGTTCAGAATTCAATCCTGGTAACCATTGTTGATGATGAACATCCGCTTAAAACATGGCTGGGCACATTTAATGTTACTGCTGTCAGTTACGGAAAACCAGGTGCCTGGGATGAGGATTGGACAATCACCACCAGTGCAGTTGAATCTGATAATAACAAGCTTAACGTTGTTGGTATTGCAGGAACCTCAACCCCGGTTGTGGCAACCCTCAACACTACTGACATGACAATTGAGATGAAGTCTCCGAGCGCCCTTGGGGAAACCTACGGCTATTCCAGCGGATCACTCTACTACGCAACTGATGAGATTCTTGCAATTTCCAGCGGTTACCTTACTGCCGGCATGCTTGAAGCTGCTTCATCATATAAAATTACTGGTACCATTGAGGCAGACGGAACCATCAAGATTGACAGAATGTGCATTGTTATTGATGCCTATGTCTATGCATGGGACTGCTTTAATACAACCTGGACAAAGTAAACAGAGACCGGACAGGTAATTAACTGAATTAAGAGGGTGTTTTCCATTTACCGGGAACACCCTCTTTTTCACCTCTGTAAATTTCGGTATATTTGCACCTTTGTTTCAAACAATGCTAAGACGGTTATTCATATCACTTCTCTTTCTGCTGCCCGTTGCAGCGGGTGCACAGGTTGTCACCAGGTCTCAGATGGCAGAAACGGCCAATGCCTTTATAAATGGATATCTTGGAAGCGCTGTTCATAAAGTATCTGGTATAAGACCAATGTCTGTCGCAGGTGGAGATGCAATATTTGTGATTGACCTTCTGCCGGAAGGCTGGCTCCTTATGTCAGGAGACTACTCTGCATTGCCGGTATTGGCATTCTCCCTTACCGGAACTTTTACTGAGCCATCTGAAAGCGAAAAGGACAACAGGTTCGTCTTCCTTTCCGGATATGCAGATCAACTAAAGCCTTCTGTTACCGCGAAAAGCTCTTCAAGGGATCCCAGGTGGGACCCTGCATATTACTTCAATAAGTCAGCTGTTGCAAGCACAGCAGAGGTGATTGTCTCACCGCTGATCAAGGTCACCTGGAATCAGAATAAGGGCTGGAACCGCTTCTGTCCGGAAGACCCGGACGGCCCCGGAGGACATGTTTACGTGGGATGCGTGGCTGTGAGCATGGCACAGGCAATGAGTGTCTTCGGTATACCGGAGCATGGTAAAGGTGCCAGACAATATGATCACCCCACGTACGGAAGTATTTATGCTGACTTCAGTTCTGCCACCTATGACTGGGCAAATATGAAACTTGCAATGCCTGATGATAATAATGCACTGATCCTGTTCCACTGTGCCGTCTCAGTAGACATGGATTTCAGCCCTGCGGGATCAGGTACCCTTACGTCTGCCGCCGCGGCAAGCGCACTGAAGGAGTTCTTTTTCTTTTCCAAAAGGATAGCCTTCAAAAAACGGGGAACCAATACTGCTGAATGGAAGGCTCTGCTTGATGAGAATCTTCTTGCCGGAAGGCCGATTATCTATTCCGGTTTCCCGGGAACCGGAGCATCGGGGCACGCATTCAATATCGACGGAGTATTTAGAAGCAACTACTATCACCTCAACTGGGGATGGACCGGTGTTGATGACGGTTACTATACCATTGACAACCTTAAACCCGGCGGCTCCGATTTTACGAAGGATCATACAGCCATTCTGGGTATACAACCTTATTATTATCCCACTGACGTGGCCCTCTCTGACACCGTGGTACTGTTAAGCAATCCGCCCGGAACGGCAATAGGCAAATTCACCGTGGTTGACGAAGCCACTGATAACTCCTATGACATTGTCCTCGAATGTGACTCAACCCTGACAGGAACTGAGTGGGTGCCTGATTACTATCTCGACGGTGACTCGCTGAGAATGTCACGTTCCTTCGAGGTCAGCGATGGCCCGGCAGACACCATAACTTTCATAGTGAGCGATGCGCACGGAAACAATATCAGGGCTGCAAGGCTGCTTCGGCTCACAGCTTCGCTTGCTGCCGGCGATGGCTGGCAGGAGGATGCTTTCACAGTCTGGCCCGTGCCCTTCACAGACCGGTTTATGATTGAACTTCCTCCCGAATCAAACAGGATTTCGATAAGAAATATCAGCGGCGCCGAAATGGCCGGAATGGTTCCGGAATCTGACATAATAACAATTTCCGGCGCCGGCTGGCCTTCAGGAATCTATATTGTCACCGTCACAACGGCCAGGGGAAAACAGCATTCAAAAACCATTGTCAGGTATTGAGAGGCAAATTTTAATATGCAGAACTGTCGGCAGGTAAAAATTAACTTGTATATTTGCACCCTCGTTTAAAAAGAGTAACAATAAATTAATTCTTTAAATGTCAGTAAAAATCAGATTAGCTAGGAAGGGCCGCAAGAAGCAGGCCTTCTACCACGTGGTGGTAGCAGATAGCAGGTCGCCACGTGATGGCAGATTCATTGAGAAGATCGGAACTTATAATCCGCTCACTGACCCGGCAACAATTGAAATCAACTTCGAGAGGGCACTGGAATGGCTGCAGAATGGTGCGCAACCTACGGACACCTGCAGGGCAATCCTGAAGTATAAGGGAGTAATGATGAAGAAGCACCTGCTTGAAGGAGTAAGAAAAGGTGCTTTTGACGAAGCAGAAGCTGACCGCCGGTTTAATGAATGGCTGAAGGGCAAGGAAGAGAAAATTGAACTGAAGAGGTCAGGCCTGGAGAAGAAGGGCGAAGAGCTGCGCAAGAAGAAACTTGAAGCTGAAAAGGCAATCAAGGAGGCCAGGGCAGAAGAGCTCGCCAAAAGGGCAGCAGCCCTTGCCGCTGAGGCAGAGGCAGCAGCAAAAGCTGCTGAAGCAGCCGAGGCTCCTGAAGAGAGCGCTGCCGAAGATGCAGCCGGAGAGGCTTCGGCACAGACAGAGACTGAAGCGCCCGCAGAGGCAGAGACAGAAGCTCCCGCAGAGACAGAGACTGAAGCGCCCGCAGCTGAAGCTCAGGAAGATACTGCAGAAAAGACCGAATAGGGTCATCTGCCCCCTGCCACCTGATTATGAGAACCATTGGCAGAATAACAAAAACCCACGGCTTCGATGGAGCCGTGGTAGTGAAGAGCAGGAGAGCCATCACAGGGGATCCGGAACAGGGAGAACCGGTATTCGTCATTACCGAAGGGATACCGGTTCCCTTTTTTACACGGGAAGCATTTTTACCTGCCCCCGATACTATGATAATATCGTTTGATGATTACCTCACTGCAGAGTCTGTGGCGCACCTCCGCGGATGCGAGATGCTTTCTGAAGGCGCCGGAGAGTCAGGTAATGATCTCATGGCGCTGGAGGGATTCACACTGACTGATACAAACACCGGCTTGTCAGGCATAATAGATGATTTAATACAGAACCCCGGCCAGGTTATTGCCGTGGCTGTTATAGAAGGCCGGAGGGTGTATATCCCTCTCCACCCTGACCTGATTGTTTCCGTTGACCGCAGGCACAAGACAATCACGATGACCCTCCCGGAAGGTCTGGTAAGCCTTAACGACTGACAATCCTGCCTCTTTTTTGGTTTACAGTGCAGCATAGAACATTTTGCGCCGTCTTTCTGTTGTAACCAGATAAAACGGAGCAGCTATGAAAAGAATCCTGATTTTCTCATTATTAACGATTTTCGCCGCCCGGGCTTCATTTGCTCAGACAACCTGTACCGAAAAGAGACAGCTGTCAGGCTTTGATGAGGTAACCTTTGCCGTTTCAGGCGAAGTGCTGATCAGCCTCGGCAGGGATTTCAGCGTTGAGCTGGAAGGAGACAGGGATTACATCAGGGAGATCATTACCAGAGTTGATGATGATGAGCTGATAATCAGACGGGATAAATGGTTTGATTTCAGAAACAAAAAGGTTACTGTAAGAATCACCATGCCCGCCCTCGATGGTATCAGCATTTTGGGCTCAGGGAGCTTAACGGTAATCGATCCTCTCAGGGGCGATGAGCTGGATGTGGCCATCAGTGGCAGCGGCAAGGCATTTCTCCGTGATGTGTCACTCAGGGAAGTGGAGTGCGACATATCCGGGTCAGGCAGTCTCAATCTCACCGGGAACGGCACCATCAGGAAACTGGAAATCTCAATTTCAGGTTCGGGCGACTATGTGGGGGATGACACCACTGTTGGTATCATGGATGCCAGGATTTCCGGCAGCGGCAGTTGCGACTGCCATGTGACTGAGATGCTGAGAGCCTCTATCTCGGGCAGTGGCAATATCAGATACTCGGGTGATCCGAAGATTGATGCTACTGTTACAGGCTCAGGCAAGGTGCTGATGAAGTAATCATCTGCGAAGAATCTTTACAATACCGTTACCGGATATTCTGATGACCGGAGAGGGTGTGGCCCTGCTTCGGTCATCCTGTCTCCAGAGGCATACATAATCTGCCGCGGCCTTAACCTCTTCACTTATCTCGTCATATATTACGGGGCTACTGCCGCCGCTAATGTTTGCCGATGTTGATACCAAAGGCTTCCGAAGCGTTTCAATGAGCGCATCGCAGAACGGTTCCGCGCATATGCGCACACCTACCGACCCGTCGGAAGAGGCAACCCCCTCAGCCAGGTTCCTTCCCCTGTCATAGACCACCGTCAGGGGCTTCTCCGAGAGCTCTGCCATCTCTATGGCCACTCCGGGAGGGTTTTCGATATACCTCTCAAGCATCGCCACAGAGTTCACAAGTATTATAAGGCTCTTGTTCTCAGCTCTATGCTTTATCTCATAAATCTTGCGTACAGCCTTCGCGTTGGTGGCATCACAGCCCAGCCCCCAGATGGTGTCAGTGGGGTAAAGTATTACCCCGCCGGCCCTGAGAACCTTCAGGGCAGCAGCCAGATCGGTTCCGAATTCACTCTTCATCCCTTTACGCTGAACGGTCATACACAGTTTTTTATAAAGTTAAAAAACAATAATAACTCTTATTTGCTTTCTCTATCTGAAATCAGAAGATTAAATTTGAGACAGACCAAAAAGAACCATTATGATGCGTAAAATGCTTGCCTTTGTCATCCTTGCTGCTTCAGCAATGCTGGTCAGCGCACAGGACAAAACCGGTTATCAGCTTCCTCCTGAAGCTATTGTCTCACTCCTGGATGCTCCGCAGACCCCGTCTGTAATTCTTAGCTCTGACAATCAGACGATGCTGTTGTTATATCGTCCGGGGTTACCATCCATCGCCGACCTGTCGCAGCCTGAACTGCGTCTGGCAGGGATCAGGTTCAATCCTTCGACCAATGGTCCCAGCCGTGTACAGGGAATGATCCGGATCTCTTCGATGAAGAGAGACGGAACGCAGTTGGGTGATCTGAAAGGCCTTCCTTCCGGTGCCAGTATGGGAGGGGTTACATGGTCACCTGACAACAAAAGGTTTGCTTTCACCAACACCACTGACAATACAATTGAACTATGGGTTGCCGATGCTGCAACAATGACGGCGCAAAAAGTTGATGAAGGGCTCAACTGCGTCCTTCAAAGGGATATTACGTGGCTGCCTGATGGTTCGCTGATATACCTGCGCACCCTGCGCGACAGGGGACCAGCTCCCGAATCATCCAGGGTACCGGCGGGTCCTTCGGTTCAGGAAAGCGAAGGAGTCAGGGGAGATTTACGGACATTCCAGGACCTCCTGCAGAGTGTTGACGATGAAAAGATATTTGAATACTATGCCACTTCCGAGCTGGTAAGATGGGATGGCACGTCTGCAGCCTCCTTTGGCCGTCCGGGAATGATCACGGGTGTTTCGCCCTCGCCTGACGGGAAGTGGCTCCTTGTCTCCATTATCGAAAGGCCATTCTCGTATTTGGTTCCGTATTACAATTTCCCGTCACGGACAGAGATATGGGACCTTCAGGGAAAGATGGTCAGGCTGATGCTTGAGACTCCGCTCCGCGAAAGCCTGCCCAGGGGATATGATGTTGTCATACCTGGTCCCAGGAGCTTCAACTGGCGTAATGACAGGCCGGCATCGCTGATGTGGGTGGAAGCCCTTGACGAAGGCGATTACCATGCAAAGGAGATGCAGTACCATGATCAGGTTTTCATGTTCGAGGCACCCTTTACCGGCGAACCGGCACCTTTCATTGCCACGGAAAAACGGTTCCAGGGAATTATCTGGGGCAATGAAAACCTGGCTATCCTGATGGAAGGATTGTCAAAGTCACGTGTCAGGGCTACATCAACGTTCAGTCCTGCCAGTCCGCAGGCCACTCTTAAGAAGTTATGGGAGCTTAATTCAGACGACAGGTACAATAACCCCGGGATGCCGATGACTGTACCCAACGCATGGGGAAGGTCAGTATTACTGATTACAGACAGGGGCAGGAGTTTGCACCTGTCAGGTCAGGGTGCATCACCGGAGGGTGACAGGCCTTTTGTAGACAAATATGATCTCAGGACCGGAAAGACAACCAGGCTGTGGCGTTCAGAGGCTCCGTACCATGAGACGGTAAATGAGTTTCTTGATCCTGCCCGCGGCCTTCTTCTGACCGTGAGGCAATCCGTTTCTGAGGTGCCGAACTATTTCATACGTGATCTGAAGAAAGGGACCCTGAAGCAGGTAACGCAATTTGAGAATCCCTATCCGCAGATGGCAGGTGTGCATAAGGAGCTGGTCACCTACAAGAGGAAGGATGGCATTGATCTTTCATTCACCCTCTACCTCCCGGCCGGATATGACAGGGTCAAGGACGGTCCGCTTCCCACCATACTTTGGGCTTATCCGCGTGAGTACAATGATCCCTCGATGGCAGGCCAGGTGAGTGGTTCACCCTATACCTTCACACGCATCAGCCCGTCATCAGTGCTTGTTTACGTGACCCAGGGTTATGCCGTGCTGAACGATGCCAGCTTTCCCATAGTCGGATTGGAGGGGAAAGAGCCCAATGACACGTTTGTGGAACAGCTTGTTGCCAATGCCGAGGCAGCCATCAACAAGGCTGTTGAGATGGGTGTCACTGATCCGAAGCGGGTTGCAGTCTCCGGCCATTCGTATGGTGCTTTCATGACCGCACACCTGCTGTCGCACTCGAGACTCTTCGCTGCAGGCATTGCCCGCAGCGGTGCCTATAACCGTTTGCTGACACCGTTTGGGTTCCAGAGTGAGCGCCGCAGTTTCTGGGAGGATCCTGAATTATACCTTGAGATGTCACCCTTCACCCATGCAACAAAGGTGAAAGATCCGATACTGCTGATCCATGGCATGGCTGATAACAACCAGGGTACCTTCCCGATACAGAGCGAGAGGTACTATGCGGCACTCAGGGGAGCAGGCGCTGTGACAAGGCTGGTGCTGCTACCACATGAGTCTCACGGATACTCGGCACGGGAGTCACTCCTCCACATGCACTGGGAGTACCTCAGGTGGCTTGACAAGTACGTGAAAAATAAAGAATGATAACTGCAGTTTTGTTTATGTAGTGTTAAAAAACTGATTAGTTTTGTTCAAATTTAAAAAACCATCTTATGATTGAAGCTCTTTTCTGGATTGCACCCGTTGCATCGGTGCTTGCTTTGCTGTTTGCATGGATTTTCTACAGGAGCATGATAAAGGCTCCTGCCGGTAATGAAAGGATGCAGGAGATTGCCGGATACGTCAGTGAAGGCGCCATGGCTTATCTCAAGCGCCAGTACAGTGTGGTATTTAAGGTGTTTATGATACTTGTGGTACTGCTTCTGGGTCTGGCATATCTCGGTGTTCAGAACCCGTTTGTGCCGCTGGCGTTCCTTACCGGGGGTTTCTTCTCCGGACTATGCGGTTACCTCGGAATGAAGACAGCTACCATGGCATCCTCAAGGACTGCCCAGGGAGCATCAGTCTCATTGAACCGCGGGCTTAAGATTGCTTTCCGCAGCGGGGCTGTTATGGGGCTTGTCGTGGTAGGCTTCGGTCTGCTTGATATAGTACTATGGTTCCTCATCCTTAACTACTGGGTGTTTACTCCGGAGCATATGGTTGAGGGCTGGACATGGATGGGCCTGACATTTGTCCATCCGGGAACTGATCAGCATGGCAAGATGATAGAGATCACCGCAACCATGCTTACATTCGGAATGGGTGCATCCACACAGGCTCTCTTTGCCCGTGTGGGCGGCGGTATTTTCACCAAGGCTGCCGACGTGGGTGCTGACCTCGTCGGAAAGGTTGAGGCAGGTATCCCCGAGGATGACCCCCGCAACCCTGCAACCATCGCTGACAACGTCGGTGACAATGTGGGTGATGTGGCAGGTATGGGTGCTGACCTTTACGAATCATATGCAGGATCAATACTCTCAACGGCTGCCCTTGGTGCGGCACTGCCGTTACTCAGCGCCAATGACCAGATCAGGGCAATCGTCTCACCGATGATCGTTGCCGGTGTGGGGATACTGCTATCAATTGCCGGAGTCTATCTGGTCCGTACAAAGGAACAGGCCACTCAGAAAAACCTTCTGAATGCATTACTGCTCGGCACAGGAGGCAGTTCTGCACTGATCCTGGTAGCCGTAGGCATTCTGGCATTTATGGGCTGGATTTCATGGGGTGTGTTTGGAGCTGTGGTGGCAGGGCTTGCAGCCGGTGTCATAATCGGACAGTCTACTGAGTACTTTACTTCGGATGAGTATAAACCGACAAGAGGGATCGCGAAACAGACCCAGCAGGGTCCGGCAACAACCATTATTGAAGGGATGGCAGTAGGTATGATGTCATCATGGGTGCCGGTTCTTACTATTGCCATTGCAATTATTGCAGCATACGGATCTGCAGGCGGATTCACCAGCTTCGCAGACGGTGTCTATGGTATAGGTTTCGCTGCCGTGGGTATGCTTTCAACACTTGGTATCACGCTTGCCACTGATGCTTTTGGCCCCATTGCCGACAACGCAGGCGGAAATGCCGAAATGTCAAATCTGCCCAAGGAGGTGCGTGAACGCACTGACGCCCTCGATGCACTTGGTAACACAACAGCTGCAACAGGCAAGGGATTTGCAATAGGATCAGCAGCTCTTACCGCAATGGCCCTCGTTGCTGCATATATTGAAGAGGTAAGGCTCTGGCTCGGCAGAACGGCTGACAGTGCCCCGGAAGGATTCAAACAGATAGGTGATGTGCTTTTCTACAAGAGCCATGTTCCTGTAGATGTTCCTGAAGGCATGACAGCAGTGATGACCAGCAATGCCGGTATAATGGACTTTGTAAACGCCTATAATCTGTCAGTTCTCAACCCGCTTCTCCTGGGTGGCATCTTCATAGGTGCCATGATGGCATTCCTTTTCAGCTCCCTCTCGATGAAAGCTGTCGGACGTGCTGCAGGAAACATGGTTGACGAGGTGAGACGCCAGTTCCGCGAGATACCGGGCATCATGGACGGAACAGGCAAGCCTGAATATGCAAAGTGCGTTGCCATATCAACCAGGGGTGCACAGCGCGAGATGCTGTTTCCTTCACTCCTGGCAATAGCAGTCCCGACTGTAACGGGGATTGTGCTTGGTGTTCCGGGTGTGGTAGGCCTCCTTGTGGGTGGTATGACTGCCGGATTTACCCTGGCCAGCATGCTGAACAATGCAGGCGGCGCATGGGACAATGCCAAGAAGTTCATTGAAAAGGGCAACTACGGCGGCAAAGGGAGCGAGTGTCACAAGGCAGGTGTTGTTGGAGACACCGTTGGTGACCCGTTCAAGGATACTTCCGGACCGGCACTGAACATCCTCATCAAGCTGATGTCAATGGTTTCAGTTGTGCTCGCCGGCCTTACGGTCATGTGGAGCATAATTGGCTAAGCCGGATTAAACGGTTTCAGTAGTGGCCGCCGGCCTGAGGGTCATGTCATTCATTCCGAAGTTTGAAGATATTGAGGCTGCCTTGAGGCTTATCAGGCCGTATGTGCATCGTACACCGGTGCTTACCTCAAGGCAGCTTGATGCCATCAGTGGCGCGAAGCTTTTCTTCAAGTGCGAGAACTTCCAGAAGGCAGGGGCCTTCAAGTTCAGGGGCGCCACCAATGCGGTGCAGAATCTCACGGAAGGCCAGTGTGCCGCCGGCGTGGTGACGCACTCGTCGGGCAATCATGCTGCCGCCCTCGCTCATGCGGCAGCGATGCGCGGGGTGAAGGCCTATATTGTGATGCCCTCCTCGGCGCCCGGGGTGAAGAAGAGGGCGGTGGCAGGTTATGGCGCGGAGATCACCTTCTGTGAGCCCACGCTGGCGGCACGGGAGGCCGCCGCCGCGGAGGTTATTGAACGGACCGGCGCCACGATGGTTCATCCCTATGATAACTTTTACATCATCGCCGGTCAGGGGACCGCGGCAATGGAGCTGGCTGATGAGATAGCGGACCCTGATGCGGTCATTGCCCCGGTGGGCGGCGGCGGCCTCCTCAGCGGCACGGCCATAGCAATACGCCACATGGCTCCGCATGCAAAAATCTACGGGGCCGAGCCGCTGCTGGCCGACGATGCGGCCAGATCACTCCGCACAGGCGTCATACAGCCGGCACTTCCCCCACGCACCATAGCAGACGGACTCCTTACATCGCTCTGCGAAAGAACATTCACGGTCATAAGAGAGAATGTCGATGACATCCTCACCGTCACCGAAGAGCAGATAACAGAGGCCATGACCCTGATGTGGACGAGGCTGAAGATCGTTGTGGAGCCTTCATCAGCCGTCCCCCTGGCTGCGGTGCTTGCCAACAGGGAGCTGTTCAGCGGCAAAAGAAGTGCAATTATTGTTTCCGGCGGGAATGCTGACCTGTCGAAACTTCCGTTCGGTCAGCGAGAATGACTGGTACTCATTTTTTCCCTTACTGATAAGCTGACCTGTCAAAACTTTCGTCCGGTCAGGGTGGATAACTGATACCTGTTCTTTCCCCTGGCAGATAAGCTGACTTGTCGAAGTTTCTGTTCAGTTAGTGCGGGTGATTTTCATCTACTGCTTCCGGCGGGAGATTTTCTCTTTTGGAACCGCCATCCGGTCAGCGCGCCTGAAATAGGCAATGACCGGGTAGTGATCTGAATACCTGACCTTGACAATGTCAAAATCAGTGCATTCAATTCCTTCGCCGTAGATGATATAGTCTATCCGGTTGGGCGGGTACTTGCCGCGATAGGTAAACCCGGCCCCGTAACCCGCCTCAACAAATGCATCGTTCAATCCGCGGCGCATAACGCGGTATGTATATGAAACCGGCGTGTCATTGAAATCGCCTGCAACAATCACCGGGTAGGGCGACAACTCCATGTGTCTCCTTACACGGTCAACCTGCAGGGCACGACTGGCAAATCCCTGCATCAGGCTCTTGTAAATATCTGAGATGTTATCCATGGAGCGCCCTCTCTCCTCACCGGCAAGCTCGCTGAGCAGATTCCTTTCCATGCGCCGCAGGCGAAACGACTGCAGGTGGTTGTTGTAAACCCTGAAAGTGTCAGTGTCAACAACGATATCGCTGAAGATGGTCAGTGATGATGACCCCGGATGTATGACATCGCCCCTGTAAATGATCGGATAGCGTGATATGGTAGCAATACCGTACCGGCTGGCCGTTCCACTCTTTATCAGTTTGAAGTGGGTGTATCTGTTTCCTCCCACGCCCTCCTTAAGTTTTCTCTCACCAACTGCCGGGTCACCCCTGACATAATACTCCTGCAGGCAGATAATCCCCGGATTCTCCTTCCTCAGAAGCTGAAGCACCCTGCTGTGGGTGTTCTTCTCGTCCGACTCATAATTATTGAACAGACGTACGTTGTAACTCAGTAACTTAAGGTCATGATGCTCCTCCTTCCCATGGTTGGTGAACCTGATGAAGTTGTGGATATACCCGAATCCTGCCGCAAGTGCAATTGCAGACAGCAGCGCATACCATTTCCTGAAGAGGATCCAGACGATGACCATGATAACGTTCATGGCAGCGATATAGGGGTATGCAAGCCCGAAAAGGGCAGGGAATGCTATCGTTGCAGGATTGATATAGATTGAAATGTATGCCAGCACCAGGAGGATAACCAGTAAAAGGTTGACCGCCAGCAGTGTGTTTCGCGTGAAGCGCCTGATACCGCTATCCTTTTTTCTGGCTCTCGCTGAAAAGAATCGTTTTTTCTTCCTTCGTGAGACTGTCATAACCTCCCTTAGAAATTTTGTCGAGTATATGGTCTATCTCCTTCTGCCTTTCGGCTTTTGCGGAGTTGTAATCGTAATCGGTTTTCGTCTTTTTTGTATTGAAGGATGCTCCGGCCCTCTTGTATTTCACCCTGAGCCCTTTCCCCGGTCTGAACAGATTGACAAAGAAGTCGAGTATCCTGCTTAGCCATGCTCCAAAATCCCTGCCATTTCTCAAACCCTGCCCGTATGCAAATCCCATCACCGCACCGCCGATGTGGGCGATCTTGCCGCCGGTATTAACCGAAAAATCAAATACTGAGGTGATAAGGAAGGTTATCAGTGCCAGGTATTTAAGCTTCACCCTTCCGATAAACAGGAGGTGCAGCTCGAGGTCGGGAAGGTAAACAGCCGTGGCTATTACCAGCGCCATTACCGAGGCTGAGGCACCCAGCGCGATTGAGATATTTACCGCTGACGCGAAGGCCGGGAAGAGATTGAAGACAATGATGTAAAGAAGCGCCCCGGCAAGACCTCCCATTATATAAACTGAGACCAGCTTCCGCTGATCGAGGTATGCCAGGAAAATTTTACCGAACCAATAGAGCCACAGAAGGTTAAAGAGCAGGTGAATGAATCCCTGGTGGGTAAACATGTAGGTGACCGGGGTCCATGGCTTGAAGACCAGGGCGGAGGTAGATGCCGGAACTGCCAGGTTCGATATTACTGCCGTTGCCAGGCCGGGATTGGAGGTAAGGACCCCTATTACTTCAATGATCTTGATAAACAGAAAGATGGCGCCGTTAATGTACATCAGCCGTGTCAGGGTGGAGCCACGTCTGAATGAGCTCTTTATTTCGTTCCAGATGCTCATCAGTAAAGGGTTTTAGTTGTCTTGCGCCAGTACCTTATGAGGATGTAGCCGAAGATCATCCCTCCGAGGTGGGCGGTATGGGCTATTCCGCTTCCGGGACTGGTGATGGCAAGGTAAAGCTCAATGGCAGCATACCCGATGACAACGTATTTTGCCTTAACCGGAATTGGCGGAAATATGAACATCAGCTGAGTGTTGGGGAATAGCATCCCGAAGGCCAGCAGCACACCAAAGACGGCGCCTGATGCTCCCACAACGGGTACGTTGAGAATCGAGTTAAGCCTTCCCATATGGCTGTCAGTGAAATTCTTGCCCTGGCTGACCGCATCACCGCCAACATCATATATGTATTGAATCTGCTCGGGAGAGAGTATTGCCATCACCTTGTTGTACTGGATCCATTGCACAAGCTCGAAGAAGAAGGCTGCGCCGAGGCCTGTCACCAGGTAATAGAGCAGGAACCGCTTCGGTCCCCACACCTGCTCGAGTATCCTCCCGAACATCCATAGTGCGAACATATTGAAAAACAGGTGAATAAGTCCGCCGTGCATAAACATATGTGTCACTATCTGCCATGAGCGGAAGAACTCCGATTTAGGGAAGTAAAGCCCCAGCATGCCGTTCAGGTTGATGCCTGAGGTCAGCCTGAGCAGTTCATTAAGCAGGAGCATAACCACATTGATGATGATGAGTTTTCTCACCACCGGGGGAGTTCCTGAAAGTATTCTGTTCATCTTGTTGTTTTCACATATTTCAGTCCGCAAATGTAGCCATTCTGCCCGAATATCAGCTGAATCTCCGGTCAAGCTCCTCGAGGGTGATGATGCTCATCACTATTTTGCCTGAGGGAGAGTAGTTTGGCAAAGAGCAGGCAAAGAGCATGTCAAAGAGTTCCTCCATCTCTGTGTCTGTCAGCGGGGTGCCGTACTGGATAGCTGAAGCCCTGGCCATGGAGAGGGCAATCCGTTCGCGTTCACCTATGGCCGGGTCTTCCATTGAGTGCTTGTATTCAGCGATGATTGTTTCGAGCATCGACAGGGGGCTTGCATTGCGGCTTGCAGCGGGATGGCCGGTGATAGTCACAATGCCTTCCCTGCCGGTTGTTATCTCAAATCCGAGCATCCTGAGCTGGCCGGCGATCTCTTCAATGATAACCATGTCTGCCGGGTTGAGCTCCACTTCCACCGGGAAAAGCGATATCTGTGCAGGTTTCGGGCCGTCGTCGAGCGAGGCAAGGTACTTCTCGTAGAGCACTCTCTCATGCGCTCTCTTCTGGTCAATCATCATAATGCCTGAGATCACATGGCACATTATGTAGCGGTTCTTCACCTGGAAAAAACGGCGCTGGCCTGTCACCTCTCCGGCATCTGCTGATTGCCCGCCTGATATTCTGTCTCCGCTCCCGCTCTCATTCCTGTCTCCGCTGCGGGTGGTAATGGTGAAAAGCGACTCCCAGTCGCGGGGAGGATTGCGTTCGGCATCCCATTGCCATTTCGTCTCAGGTCTCTGGTATTCGGTTCCCTCGAAGGGATTGAAGGTGTGTTCAAACTCTATCTGCGGCACCGGTGGAGGAGCGGTGTTGCCAATGATAACGGGAATCTCCACAGCGCTCTCAGGTCCGAAGTCAAGCGACGGAACAACGTTGAACCGGCCCAGCGCCTCACGGACGGATGCCAGCATGATCTGCCAGACAGACCTCTCATCCTCAAACTTGACCTCGGTTTTGGTGGGGTGAATGTTGACATCTATTGTTGCCGGGTCGGCGGTCAGGTAGATGAAGTATGCCGGCAGTGTCTCCGGAGGAAGAAGGCCATGGTAAGCCTCAAGCACGGCGCGGTGAAGGTATGGATGCCTTATGAACCTGTTGTTCACAAAGAAGAACTGTTCCCCGGCGGAGCGGCGGGCATTTTCAGGCTTCCCCGCGTAACCTTTTACAGTCACTATGGAGGTGTCGGTCTCCACGCTTACCAGGTTCTGGTTGTAGTGTTTACCGAACAGTCCTGCTATACGCTGACGGTGATTTCCCGCCGGCAGGCGGTAAACCTCCTGGTCATTGTGGGTAAGGTTGAACCGTATCTCGGGGTGTGCCAGCGCCACACGCTGGAACTCGGTGATGATATGCCTGAACTCTGTTGTGTCTGACTTCAGGAATTTGCGGCGGGCGGGGACATTGTAAAAGAGGTTCCTGACGCTGAATACTGATCCCGCGGCGCATGAGCATGGTTCCTGTCTGGTTACTCTCGAGTTGTTTATCTCAATGAGTGTTCCTGCTTCCTCTTCTTCGCGCCTTGTGCGCAACTCGGTCATTGAGACTGCTACTATTGAGGCGAGTGCCTCGCCCCGGAATCCTTTGGTAGTTATGATATAGAGGTCATCAGCTGATGAGATCTTTGAGGTAGCGTGTCTTTCGAATGCGAGGCGGGCATCGGTCTCGCTCATGCCGCAGCCGTTGTCAATCACCTGTACCAGGGTGCGTCCCGCATCGCGGATAACGACGCTTATCTCCGTGGCTCCTGCGTCAACGGCGTTCTCAGTCAGTTCCTTGACCACCGAGGCCGGGCGCTGGATAACTTCGCCGGCTGCTATCTGGTTGGCGACGGAGTCGGGCAGGAGCTTTATGATGTCACTCATGCAGTGCGATTAAAAACGGAGGTAAAGATAGACTACAAAAGCCAGAATAATTAGTATCACAATCAGCCTGATGTTGGAATGTTTCTGCACTCTCTCATGTCTGCGGTTGAAGTGTTTTCTCATGTCACCGCGCATTATTCTGGAGCGGTATGGTTGTTGGGCTCTCTTCTCCGCAGCTTTAGCGAAGGCGGGCTGTCCGTCCTCCGTAGTTTCAGTGGAGGAGGACTCAATATTTTCTGGTTCTTCCCCGCTTTTTCTCCTCTCTTCCTCATAAGCCCTGCGTCTCTGTTCCAGTTCATCCTTAACCGGATCATAGTACCGTGGCTTGTAGTTGAAGCCGCGGGGTTTGTTCTGTTTGAAGAAACTCGGGATAGCCATTGTGCTCTTTTTGCAAAAATAGCAAGAAAACGGTTAACGGGGAATTTCAGGCCGCTTTCCCGGAGTTAAAGGTAGTTCACTTTTTATTACTTTTGGGAATCTAAACCTTGTTCGGGAGCGATGAAGATTCTTGTAACCCATGCGGGGACATCAGGGCGTGCGGCCGGTATGGCTGAGCGTGTGGCACGGGTATTGACCGGTCTGGGAGCTGATGTAACTGTCAGGCCCATGAGCGGGTTGGCAACGGTAAAGGGTTTTTCAGCTGTTGTTGCAGGGAGCCCGGAGCATGGAGGATGCTGGGTACCGGAGGCTATTGAGTTTGTCAGGCGAAACCGGTCGGTTTTGAGCAGGAAGCCGTTTGCCATATTCACTGTCGTTTCGTCGCAGGATATGGATAAAGGTGCTGAGTCGAGGATGGTGGTCATGCAGTACACGGCTCATGTGAGAAGTATGGTTCACCCGATGAGTGAAGGTTTTTTTAGTGGTGAAGCTGAAGAGCGGGAGTCACCGCATCCTGGTGAGCGGTCGAGGTTCAAGTTGCGGCTGTTGCTCGGGTTGCTTCGCGAAGGTGAGTCACGGAGTCATTCGGAGGTTGAGACCTGGTCAGTCCGGTTGCATGAACAGCTGGTCAGGTTAATCTCCAGGAAATCAGGCAACAGGCAGTAGGCGGGAGTGGGCAGGCAGTTCTCAGCGCACGGCAGACAACAGGTGGCGGGCGGTTGGCTGCAGGTGGTTAGCGTTTGGCTGGAGTAAGGTCTGCAGGTTTCGGTTGACATTTGGCAGCGCGCGGCAGGGGGCAGGTTGTTCGCGCTTGGCGGGAGTGAAGTCTGCGGTCATAAGTCAGCGATAGTGCAGTCAGTAGTTTTCACTATTGATCTAACCTTAAATGAGTATTGCAGACACTCCTCAATAAGTTTGGGTAGTGTCTTTTGTCTATATGAGTGATTTTTTATGTTTTATACGCAATCCTGTACATACTCGTAGTTTGATCAGGTTGCCGGTAAAGGAATATCTTAAATTATTGTTTTTTTACTTCCTTTGGGCCATTCCATTTGGGGTGTTAGCTGCCGTTGTCTTTGATCTCCTGGGAATGACTTCAAAAGTTGGCCAAATAGCTTTTCCGAGACAGATTTACTATGGAATAATCATAGCTCCCATAGTTGAAGAGACATTTTTCAGACTGATGTATATCTTCAATAGAAGGAATCTTATCATTCTTTCTATAGCCTCTTTGTTAATGGCAGTATTCTTTATGGTGAATGGCAACATGCTAATGACGATAGCTTTTTGTTCATTAGTCTTTCTAACCGGTTTGTTATTATTCTTTTCAAAAGCTGTGAGATTTATTTCTACAAGCATTTCAGTTTTTTCTTTTTTTAATTGCCATTCTCTTTACTTTGATACACCTCGGAAATTTCCCGGGGATGGAATTCCATAAAATATTACCTGCACTGTTAGTGGTTATACCACAGTTTATTGCAGGAATAATACCGGGGTATTTAAGGATTAGATATGGGTTTATTTATGCAGTTGTCTTTCATTTTGTTATAAACCTGACTTTATTATTTCAACTTTAGTCAGTCGATCGCTTTCCCTTGCGCGAACTATTGACATTAATAAAAACTCTTCTTAAATTTGAAATGCTGCATTTTTAAGATAATTAATATGTTATTGGTAAAGTACATATCTCATTTGCAAAGAATGGATTATCTCATTGCAGTGAAAATGGCGGGATTAATAGGCGAATTTTTTCTATTGTATGGAATAGTTTCGATAGTGTGTAAATTTTGGACATTGAGAGATTTTCAGAAAAGGGTCTTTCCCGGCAAAGACGACAAGACTTATTGGAGAAGGGCAATAACCCTCAAACCAGTTGGTGTTTTCTATATTTTGCAAGATTTTTTTTAAAGGCTAATTGTAAATACTTTAGCATTCAACAGAGTGGTTAGCATATTGATGAGGTTGTTTTCCATATCATCAGAGATTAAAATACCAGCAGTTGTGCTCTGCTGTAATTTCTTTTGAGCAAGGTGAATGGTTCAATATTTATATCTTCCTTTGCCTCCGGACAACTTGCGGCAATTGCCTGTTAATATGTGTAAATGTATAAAACTGTATTTGGTTAATCTTTGAGGGAAGATGTCTGTAAAGAAGCAGGGATACTCTTCAACGAGGCTTTATTTAAGGCTGGAATCAAGAACTGTGAAAGCGAATATTGTCACACTTCTGAGATGACTTGGTAATTCATTATTGATGGTGTGTTGTTGAAAAAATAGGTCTTAGCCTATTGAAATTGAGATATTTGGCCAATTAATCCATAATAATTAATTTCATATAATCATGGAGATCATACTTGTAGTTTTGTTCGTGTTAATCATGGTTGGTGTGTACTATTTAAAGACCAGATTGCCCATAAAGGTTTTACTTCCATTATCTTTATTATTTGGGATCGCTCTGCTTATCTGGCTCTGGGTTTTCCGGGAAGGGGAAATTCCTGCACGGATAATAATCACAGTAGTAGTACTAAGTGGATTGTATGCAACATTTAGAAAACGGAAACCAAAAGAGGTGTAAAAACAGGCTTTTTGGGGTGAGTTCTTTGAGGACTGTTTAAATTATGGATTCATAAACTCATTACTGTATCGCCTGATTTCTTTATGGTTAGCAATTTCACTGGCATTGTCTTTATTGCTAAGCATTGGGATCGGGAGGTTATTTGCCATCATTGTTGTATTGAAAATTAATCTCTCAAAATCAAGGTAGCTCATGAAACTGGTAAATATAATTCTTTTTACAGGATTATTAATTATTGACATCTATT